>OJKQ01000137.1_pt1 | contig 65067 bp, 62 predicted proteins | sample 1596641 | NCBI WGS metagenome assembly OJKQ01 (sample SAMEA4350167, study PRJEB24818) | metagenome | biome: human; feature: gut; material: faeces | place: Denmark | collected 2013-09 | reverse complement strand
TGACGCAATATGTGGCGGATTCGTCTAACTATAATCAGTAAGTAATATGGCCGGTTACAGAAAGAAGAATGCCGACGGACCGAACAGCGAGGACAAGGCTCTCGACCTGTTCGCCGAAATGATGATCTTATGTTGACCTCAACATAAAATCATTTATGTCTGACATAGAATTATGTTGGGCATTAGTCTAAACAATTAATAATCAATCGTTCTTTGACATTTTGCACAACATAATTCTATCTTTGGAGGAATTAGAGGCTATCTAAGAATGTAATTAACTCCTTATCCTCAGACCATTTTCGTGATGGTGTATCGGAAACGGACTGCTCACATTTTTTGAGAACTTCTAATTTCCTTTCCATGCTAATTTCGGCGTAGATGTTTGTTGTATCAATCGAGCTATGTCCCATCCAATTTCTAACCATATCAATATCCGCTCCAGAATTAAGTAGATGAGTGGCGGTTGTATGGCGTATAACGTGAGGAGATGGGCGTTTATTAGCAAGAGAGGGATGATTTAAGATTACATCTTGTGAGTATTTCTTTATCATTTCATAAATACAGAATCGGCTCATAGGCTGATTGTATCGGTTAAGGAAAAGGTAATCGTCAGGCAACTTGTTGTCTATAAATTGTTTGAGTAAATCCCAGAAATCCTCCCATAAAGGACATATTCTCTCTTTACGCCCCTTGCCATGTAATGTCACCATTGGCATTCCACGTTTTGAAGGCATCGCAACATCCTTCACTTTAACACCAATAACTTCAGACACTCGGGCGCCAGTATTATACATGAATAGGATAATGACATGATCTCGACTTCTTATCCCTTGATATTTGCATGTTTTCAATGGTGCATCAGCCAAGGCTTCGATCTCAGATTTGTCCATATAGGTTATCATGCGTTTTTCCGTTTTCTTTGAAGGGATAAGAGTGACATGGTGACACCAATCTATATGTTCAGGAGATTTCCACGCCAGAAACTTTGCGAAAGCCTTTATTGCAGCTAAACGATTGTTTCTTGAAGATACGGAAACTTTTCTCTCAATTTCCAGATAATCAAGAAATTTCGTAATAACGTCAGTCGTAATATCCGAGATTTTGAGATTGTCTATTGCAATACTTATTAATGTAGAGACATACGATACCAACATACGGAATGTATCACGATAACTCATCTGAGTGTTACGACTAAGGTTTCGAGTGACAATTAAGTACTCTATGAGGAATGGTCTTAGCCAATAGCCAAGATATTCTGTTTCAGTAATTCTTCTGTTCTTCATTGTTCGTGTTTTTATAAGCATAAAACAATTTGTTTGCTTCCTGCAACAAAGTTGGCGTCTTTGTTAGATAGACGGAAGTGAAGGACACGTTAAGATGTCCCAAATAGATAGACAACTTCGGCAGTAAATCCTGTACGTTCTTTCCTGATTTATACCAGTTAGTAAGGACGTCGACCGCAAAAGTATGGCGAAGATCATGTATTCTAGGCTGATGACGTCCTCTATCAGGGAAATAAAGACCTGCATTCTTACGAATGGTCGCAAATATCTGATGTAAAGATACAAAATTAACAGGTTTCCCCTTCTGATTAATGAAAACATATGCATCCTCTACCATTGGGGACATTTGAGTACTTCGCCATTGTAATATCTCTTGCATCAATTTTGATACTTGTTCGTTGAAAGTAACCAAGCGAGACTTGTAGAACTTACTACAATGTATATGCACGTACATATTATCCATATCAATATCCTTTATTTTTAAGGATAAGGTCTCACTTATTCTGAGTCCAAGCATATACGTGATCATCAAGATATATCGTATACATATTGGCTCATTAACAAATGATCTATATTTGCGATATGTAAGCGCACAATCAAACAGTCTCTTCAGTTCGTCATCCGTATATATGTAAGCGGGATAATACTCTGGAGCTTTAGGCAGAAAAACGGGAATAGGTATGTTTTGAATGAGTCCTCTAGAAAAAGCCCACTCAAAAAGTTTTTTCAGAATGCAGTGCTGAGAATGCCAATATCTGGTGATGACATTTCCTTTTCTGTAAAGGAAGGCATTACAATCGCTTTCCGTTATTGAAGTTAATTCTGTTGTTTCTCCAATGAACTTAGCAAATAATCTCAAAGAGTAAGTTGTACTCTGATCCTTACGACCAATAGACCTACGAAACTTGATAAATGACTCAACAGTTTCTTTTATACTCATAGAAGCTCCCCCCAGTTAATATTTGAAACATCTCTAAGTGAATTGAGATCCACTTTTGCATATATTCTTGTCGCTTCCATACTTTTGTGACCCAGTAAATCACCGACATCCTTTAAGGTTTGTCCTTCGTTTATCAAGAAAGTTGCATGGCTATGGCGTAAACAATGGGGACCTTTGTGCCTAACGTCCATTTCGCTGGATTTCAAATACCTATATACGACGGAAGCTATGGCTGTACAAGATATAGGACGTATCGGGGCTGGTGTACAAAAGAACAAGCTATCGCTTCCTATGTCATTTGGCCTTCCCTGTTTTAGGTAAGCGATAATAGCTTCTCCTACATTATGTAGAAGTGGTAACACTTGTGGTCGACAATTCTTCGCACGCTTAATATAGACTTGTTCTTTACGCCAATCGATGTCGCTAATCTTCAAATTTGCCACCTCACTACAACGTAAACCGTACATAGCAAGTAACATAAAAATAGCATAGTCGCGCGATGCGGATTTACCAGTTTGTTCTTTGACTGTTTGTAACAGTTTTTGAACTTTATTCCACGGCAAGAAAGAAGGGAGATTTTCTTCACTATATACTTTGGGAGTGATTAACGCCTTATCTAGGTCGGTAATACACCACCCCTTTTCGACTGCATAACGAAGATATACACGAATACAACACAGGTACTCTTTCAGCGTGTTACGTTGAACCTTGTTAATCGTGTAGTATTCAATGTATTTATCTATATCTTCCAATGTTAAAGGGTGTTCCTGGTTCTCCTTTTCTATTATCTTGTAAAAGTAGGTGAGTATATATCTCCTTCCCTTAATATAGGCATGAGAATATCTCCTGTATGCCAAGTGATTAAGGTATTCATTTATGCGTATATCTGATATTGAAGGAGATCCTGATTCTGGTAGCATATGTAGCTCTTTAAGCCACATATTTGCAAAATAGATGAAGAAACTATAATTAGACTTGGTGCCTTTCTTCTTGTGAGAACCTTTGTCTTCCAGGTTTTGCCATTTTTTTGCTGCATTTGAGATTTCCTCATTGGTAACAATACGGAAGTTCTTTAAATCAAGATACTCTATTAGATGAAGTTGATACTGTGCATAAAGCTGAAGTGTCTGTCTTTTAAAACCTTTTGATTTGCAATCCATCAAGAAAGACATTCTCTCTTTATAAAAGGGAGCGGCAATCAGTCTGACTCTGTGCCATTTGCGCTCTGCGAGATAATTGATGATGTCGTCTTGGTAACGAGAATCTAAAAGACCTACGTATAGTAAGAATTCAACAGCCATCTCAATGAATTTGATTCTTGAGGAAGGGCAATCATGCCGTTTCCGAGAATGATAATGATCAGGAATGGGTGAAGACCATTGACGTGCAGCTTCAACGACATCATCAAGTGACACAATTCTCTTTTCGCCATCATGAAGATCGAAATATTGGATAAACTTGAGCGAATACCCAGCCCACCCCAATAGTGTTAGCCGGGACAATCCTTCCTTACTTTTCATAGTTAGAAAGTATTCTCGCTCCTTTAATAATGGTGCAGCCAAATGTTTTTTAAGGAATGACTTGCGGATAATGATTTGTTCTAACATGCTCTTATAATTATATGAGTAATACTATATAATATAAACGAGCATCCAAAATTATGTTGTACAAAATTCGATAAGAACTCTAATTATCAAATAAATATGAAAGAAACTGACATAAACAAATGGGCAACATTAATGATCTTATGTTGACCTCAACATAAGATCATAAGTTCCGCAAAGGTGTTCAAAGCGCGGTCTTCCGCACTAAGCCCATCGGTATTGTATGTATTCTTTTTCATACGCTCTGCTTTACTGTTGGGTGTTGATGTATTCGGTCATGTCATGCACACGACAAGAAAGTCTTACCACGCCATTGTAGGCTGAGACTTGCAATTCACCGGTTATGTCTACATGTGCCTTGGAGTGCATCCAATCAGGGATGATGCTCTCGACGGCTGCGCCTTTTTCTGGGAAGCGCATGAAATTAACCCATGTGCTCAGATACTCCTGTCCGTTCTTTTCCAAGGAATAGGCAGAGAACACGATGAACGGATGACCGTTCTTGTCTGTCTTCTGCTGATAGATATTCTCTTTCTTCAGATAGCCACGGAATGAGAGTGTACCAGAAATAGAGTCAAGTTCAGCCACATTCTGGACAGTTATGGTGTTGCCTGTCAGATAGAAGTTCAAATTGTCTTCTTTCTTTCGGATGTCCAAATTGCCGTTTACTGCCACACGCAGTCCTTCAACATAGGACTGCGCCTCGTCCTGATTGGCGTTTGGAAGCGAGACAAACACATCGATGCTTTTACTTGTTGTCTTAGCATCCGTTAAAACGACTGTCATGACAAATGACAAATACGGATTGTTGTTCTTGTCTGTACGAATATTTGCGCTGCGCTTTATCGTACCTATGACATTTGCTTCTGCTTTAATCATATCTTGTAAGTTTGATTGTTATTATCTTCTTTGAATGGTCTGTTGCTGGGATTGTTGCTGTGCTTCAATCTGCTCATAATTGTTGGATGCCTGATAAGAGAATGTTATGGCATTTACAATGCAGCCAATCCTTTGTCTCTTTGTGGTATCGTCACTGTCGCTTTGAAGAATGTTGGAGATACTGTTCTTCTCTGCATTGGTCAATTCATGGGAGTATTCCTTCTTGCCATCATTAACGACAAGAACCGCATTTCCTTTGTCATTGATACTCAATACAGCAGACTTCTGGTTGGGGACAAAGCTGCTGATGTCAATATGACGATTGATAACAGCATCACTGACCGCTTGCATCTTTTCTTCCTTACTCTTGTTCTCCATTTGGATGGTAAGCATAAGCAATGTCATGAACATTTGCATAAGGTTTCCCAAGAGACCTTTGTCACCTCCACCTTCAATGCCGAGGGCTGCATCTTCAGAGCCGAGGAGTTTACTCATCCAGTTTTCCGGTGTTTGCTCGTCGGTGTTTACAGCTTTCGTTCCGGCTGTCATGTATTCGGCAAGTATGTTCTTTCCGTTATATTGTGCCTCGATATTAAGATTGCCCTTTTGACTGATTTCTGCAAGGTAGGCAGCAGGATTGACCCATTGCAACTTATTGTCTGCCGAGACGTTAATGACACCAAAATGAAGATGCTCACCAGTGGTTCGTGTGCCGGTATTACCAGAAACACCCAACTTCTGACCAGCATTGACCGTATCGCCTTTCTTGACGGATATTTCACTAAGATGCATGTATTGCACTCTTGTTTTAGTTCCGTCTTCACGAGCATACTCCACCGTAACGGTTTTACCGCCACCAGTTGTAGTTCGATGATCGACACCGATAACCACGCCATTGTTTTCTGTGGCAAGGACATTGTCCTTATTGGTCTTGATGTCTATGCCGTGGTGTATCTGCGTTTTGCCTTTGTTTATAGGATCTTCGCGTTGACCGTAAGGTGAAGTAATGAGCATGAAATCCCTGCGCTGTACCGGCATACTGTAACTTGATTGTGGCAAATTCATTCCAGTAGCTTTGGCTTTTGCACCTTCATTGTTTGACAATGGGTTGGACTGAACACCGAACTGCTTTCCCTCGGCATTCATCTGTTGTATCACCATTTTGTCAAAACGTTGGAGCTTTGCACCTTCAATAACATCAACTAATGTGGACACATAGTTGCTATCAGACGCATAACCACCTTTTTTGATACCTGCAGCCCAACCTTTATAGTCATCATGAGATAGTTTTCTAACATATTGTTGGTACCGCTGCGCCATGAGTACCTTGGAATGGTCTTCATAGCTTTGCCCTACATTGTCATATTTCTTGAATTTCTCATTTGGCTTGTCATCGTCTGCCAGGACATAGTTTCCATTATATGTACCCTTTACGCCGAAATGGTTGTTGGCTGAATTTGCTAGTGGGCTTCTGCCGTCGGCAGACTCTATGATGCCCTGGGCAAGAGTTATTGATGCAGGTATGCCATATCGCCGCATCTGCTCCATAGCATACTCTGCATATCGTTCTATATATTGCTGTCTTGATGATGTCATATCATACTGATTTATCTGTGCATACCATGACGCTCTTCTTTCTGAGCGGAGACAACTTCCTTAACCTCTTGCTTGGCTTCCTGCTTGTTTTCCTCCTGCTGTGAGGTTTTCTGTCTTGGAGATTCCAACTGGTCACAAATGGCAACTCGTTCTCCTGCTCTGATAAGCTTGGGAAGGTAAGTATCGAGGGCATGATATGGGAAACCGGCCATCTTTAACGGCTTTCCTTCCTCATCCATACGCTTGCTGTGCTTTGTGAGCGTGATACCTAAGATATTGGAGGCCTTTACCGCGTCCTCCTTGTAGGTTTCATAGAAATCACCACAACGGAAAAGCAATAGTGCATCTGGGTGCTTTTGCTTCAAATCATTGTATTGCTTGATGATCGGGGGTACATTCGACATCTGCTGTTGCTGTCGTTTCTCATCCTCGTGGTATTCACGGTGCTCATTCTCCTCATGGAGCTGAGTACCCTCCACGTCTGGAGAGATAGAACGCTTCATCTCCTCCAGTTTTCCTGCAAGGACATCAGAATACAGAATGGCTGCGAGGTGTGTCTTGTAGTCCTGCTTGTCATCTGCAAGCCACATTCTTTGCCATTGCGACTGGTTTATCTGCACGGACTTCTGCTTCTCATCACCGATGGTGGCAACAAGCAGAATTTTGTTGTCCTTTGTCTTAAAGGCATTGACCTTGCTGATAAGGTCTAACGCATCTTGTGAGGCATTGCTTCTAAAGATGTTGGCTTCCTTTTCGGGATTAGCTGCCACTACTGAGTAGTATTTCTGAGCGAACTGGGTTTTGAATTCATTCACATGAGTCTCATCATGGTCATTCTTCATCATGTCAAAATACAGGCTGACATCCTCACGACTGGGATGAACAGCAAAAGTATGGGCGTTCTCAGGCTTTGCAGCAAGTGTCCACTTGCCTTCATCGTCCTTCAACATTGAGATCTGTGTAAAGGTTGATGGAACCTTGTCGATAGGAAATTGTGAAGCCCATGCCTGTTGGCGTTTTTCAGAAGGCTTCTCGATGAGTTTGATCTTTTCTCCATTCTCAGCCTTCTTTATCATCCCAACTGTGCGGTTCACGTCATGGAGAACCTTTTGTGCTATCGTCGGATTCGCTTTCAGTTCGGAAATGATATTCGGTAACTGTTCAACGGTCTGCGGACGCATCTTCGCTGTCATGCCCAATTCAAGCATTCTGTGTGCAGACGCAAGCTCTTCCACAAGCATTTCCATATGTTGCTGTACTTCTGACGGTGTCTTTACGCCATCGACGGAAAGTCCTTCTCGTCCCAAACGTTGTGGAACTCCAGTCGCATGAACAATCTGCCGGGTTACCTCTTGCACATAGTCTGCATATGAAGGAAAATCCTTCTGAGCAGGGATGTGTAATGTGTCTTTTTTGCTATCATAATGTGCAATACCAGTGGCATCCTTGCGGATAGGGACGAGATTGTCCTTCATACTCTGGATGAATTTGTTGACATCCATTCGAAGGAGCTTTTCATCTGTCGGTCTGTTTGGTCCAAACTGCTCCACCTGCTTGGCATATTCTTCCTTATGAACATGGGACATGGTGGTTTGGTCGATATTAAAGACCGTATACACATCCTCACGAGGATTAACCTTGTATTTTGCTTTTTCTGCATCTGCGAGAGAATTGTATTCTGCACGGCTGATTTTATCCTCCGCATTGTCTTTGTTGACGTACTGGTTGAGGTTCTGCCAAACGAAAGGGACTCCTTTCTGTCCTTTCTTAACAGCCTCACTGCGGTCATGGGTTTCATTGAACATCGTGTAGCTGTTGGTCTTGAACTCGCCATTGTCACTGTGCATGGCCATGATAAGCGCATTGACTGGAGTAATCCGTAATGTCTTGTCATAGAACTGAGGCATCGCCTTTTGCCATGCATTAAGCAAGGTGCCTCCATTCTTGTTAGCTCTTTCAAGGGCTGCAACTAAGACTTCCGCTTGTCGCTCTGCACCTGTTTTTTTGTTGATGTTTTCTTCTGCCATATTATCGTATCATTTAATGGTGTTATGCTGTTATTTTTCATTCATTTCAAGGATACCTTGGAGATGTGGATATTCACAGCCACTGTACTGAATCCAATCAATATTGTTGTCTTGAAAATATTGTCTCAGGAATTTGGTGTTTGCTTCAAAATTATCTGATGCAAAGACCAGTATACGTCTATTCTTATAGCGGTATTTCCCTTTTTTGTCCCGGAAGCGTTCTCTTAGAAAGACACTTTTCCATACCCCTTTGTCTTTGTTTATTGATGGGGCTATGATAAGCATATCATGCCCCCAGACATCTTCGCTATAGATATACGTTTTCTCTTTGACTGTCAAATGTTCTTTGGTAAGCTTTACTGCCGTTTCCCGACTCGGTGCTCTTACAATGTATTCTTTGACTCTCCAATCTGATGTTTCGTTAGTCAACCAATATTCAAGGTTTTCTACGATTACAATATGCAGTTTTTCTTTCTTCATGACTATTTCTTGTTATTAGCGTATTCCTCTCACTTGTTCGCGCTCTTGTTTTTTCTCATAGCTTTCTGAGGCATTGCGCAAATCCTGTCTGTTGGATATTGTTGCCTGGTCAGCTTTGGCAAGTATGCGGTTGGCAATCGTGTTCACAGTCAAGGATCCCTCATTGTATGCTTCTATAACGGATTGCGGCAAAGTGACAAGACGTGGAACATTATCCATGTCAACAAGTAACACGTTACCTTCTATCTGTGGGTTCTTCAGTCGTTTGTCAAGCTCCTCATCAGCATACCGTTTATAGCGAGAAACAGGTTGCTCGCCATTCTCTTTCCGATACTCGGCAAGAGCCTCTTGACCAACAGTATTGAACAGACTGGCACCACCATACAACATGAGCGGTATCTTCATCAAAGGATTACTGATGAATGTTCCACTGACAAGGGCCGCCAAAGGCATCATTGTTTCCTTGTTCAGCCCTATAGACCTTGTCTTTCCCGTAAACACGCCGACTAACATGTCTGGCAGCATGGACAGTGTGATTCCCAGATGTTGCATGGTGTCCCCCATGCCACCCATTCCCATGGAACCAATCAAGTTGTCCCATCCTGCGTATTCTCCAGTAGAAGCACCTGGCATTGTTGCTTGCGCGGCCTCCGCTTCATTGGCGTTTGTCGTGTAAGCCGTAGAATCATCAGCTTCCGCTATATTGGAATAATGCACAGCATCTTTACCATTTTTGCGGTCTGCGAGTTCTTTCTGTATTACTTTGGCGAATGTCTCGTATTCCATAGCACGAAAAGTGGCATCAGAAACGGACATCATGGTGGATTTGCCGTTTGCTTTCACCGTTCGTTCCCCAGCATTGACGGCTTGATTGACCTTATTCCTATATCTCTGACCATTCTTGTTTGCCCAGTCCAAAGCAATGCTCAACTGTTTGTCTGTGGCATAAGCACAACTTTTGAATCCCATCTGATCAAGCATCCATTTAGGGACACTGGCTTTCTTCTTGCTTGCAGCTGCGACCTCCTTCTTTGCCTGTTGCTTCTGTTGTTCTACATACTTTTTTTGTTGGCCTTGGGACGTGCGTTCAACCACTTCCGTACCACCATCTATAGCCAACTGTCCGAAGAAACCGCCAGCACCCCATGTAGTAGCGGCGTTGATAAGCCATGAACCGATGTTTCCTGCCACTTCTTCAAGAAGAGAAGGGTTGTACTTTTCTTCTGCTTTCTTGTTGATATGGTCTTGCAATGAGGTTGTTCTGACCCTTTCGGGAATATAGAAGATACTTCCTTCTGCCGCTTTACGGAGTATGTAGTCTGCACTTGACTTTGGCATTTGCTGCTTGACAAGGTAGTCTATCATCTTTTTCTCCATCACAGCATCAACGGTTATGTGCTGTCTTTTCAGTTCAGCCTTGACCATGTTGATATAGTCATCTACCGTCTTACTATTCCACTCGCCAATGTATTTTAGGTTGTTATAATAGGTCGCTGTGGCAGTCATGCCACCATCTGGCCCTGCCGCCCCTGCCAAAACAGCTCCCAATGAAGAACTATATCTTCCATATTCCTCCATCTGTTTACGGCTTAGGTCATCACGAACTTTCTTCATGATGGGGATGACTTTGGATGTGAAGATGTCTTGCTTGTCGTTATTTGCTGTTGCCATGATTATATGAATGACTGTCTTAACTGATTGATTACCTGTTCTCTTGTTTGGGCAAGGGCTGCATGGAGGACTTCCATCTGACGAGGGAAAAACTCTTCCAACCACTCGTCCTTTGCCACATTGTCCTGTATGAACTTAATGGCTAACTGGCGATTGATTTCTATGGCTCGTTCACCTTTCTTCTTGCCATTGAACCAAGCCTTTGTCCACCACACGATGCCGTCCTTGTCGGGATAGACGCTGACGGTACGCTGTATGTCGAAGCTCTGAATGTCTATGTCGAAATTCTCGAATGGATCTATTATTCCTTGGCTTGCTATGGCGTTGTCAGTAGCTTTTTTTTTTCGTACTCCGTCATTGTAGAGAGGAACACTCCATGCATCAGAGCGAGGTAGTTGAGAAAATCATGTGTTAAGATGGTCTGTATGCGTCCTATGATGCCCAAGCTACGCTCTCCCAAGCCCAAGGGGTTGAGCATACTCGGTGTGTGTTCATAATAAGCTCCACTACTTGCACCCTCTGCCAAGACATCACGTAGGACTTGCTCCGTTCCGTTGGGTACCTTGTATCTGCTTGTCAGCAAGTCTATCATGTACTTGCCGAAGAACCTCTGATACATTTGGTCAATCTCTGGTTGCTGGCTATCGTATGGAGTTTCCACTTTGAAGTCTAATGTGGCAATTTCAGGATTGTTCCCTTGAATGGTCTTCTGCTCATAAACTATAAGATTGTCCCTCACCATCGTAAGAAACTCTATCGGGTCTATTTCATCACCATTGAAACGAACTTCAATGTGAAGGGTGTCATCACACACAGCAATGTTGTCACCAGCATTTACGCTTTTGCCAAAATTGCAAATGGATTCCTTGATATGTGAATAGACCACATCATAGACAGCGGAGCTTCCTGCTGCATAATTGCGATAGTTAACTGTTATGTTGAATCCTTTTTCACGGTCACTGGCTATTCCAGATACTACACCTGTGGCAAGAGCTTTGAGCCATGTGTGGGGATAGACCTTGAAGTCTACTCCATGATGAAAGAACTCCTTGCCAGTCACAGGGTGTGTCTGTTTACCATAGCCGAGCGTTATCTCCAAAGGTGTCGTTTCTGATAACTCAAATGGCATGGCGTAACCGCTTGGAGAAACAAGATTCATAGACTGTTTGTATTCCATGTCTTTGCTTATTTGTTTAGTTGAGCTTTATGTCCGGCTTGACGATACCTGTGCCAGGTCTTAATATTGGGTCAAACCTATGGTCTGGCCGCCAGATCGGATTGTTGATGTCGGGAATTGTTATGTCTATTTTTCCCCAACGGTCTCCACCTGCAAAGTCCCCAGAGGAACTTCCCGAAGAGTTCGTGTTTCCTGCAAGCAAGCCCGACTCCTGATAGTCGAAGAACTTAGGAAGTGCAATCGTCATACACAACATGGCTACACAACCTCCTCCCCATGTGAGAATGCGCTTCTTTACATTTCTGTCATTGTTGGCAATGGCATAATAGATGACAAACGCTGCCACTATGCCTATGATGCTTGCAAGGACATAACCCAATGCTTGAACATACGGCGTATAGCTATAAATGGCATCACCTGCAGTTCCAATGCCATCTGTAATGCTGTCTGCAAATGCCTGACTTGCAAACAGGCTTGCTCCAAATACTGTTAATGTCTTTCTCATATTATTCATATTATTGATGTTACTGATATTACCGATGCCTGTTGCGTTGTTGCTGTTCATCTTGCATCATCTCTTGATTTTCGGCTTGGGCAATTGTCTGTGTCTGCCGTTGTGAGTTGTTGCCTATCATCATCATGGCCATCAATGCGCCACCGACTTTTCCCAGTAGTCCAGTCCGACCAAATACCATATAGGCAGCAGCTATCAAAGCACCTATTCCCCAACCAGAGATTTTCCCCGAAGCAAGATTGTTGAAGAAATTACCAAACATATTGGTTCCGTTGCCTCCAAACAGGTTGCCGATGAAAGAGCTGATGCCTTTCAATGTGTCCCCAAAAGTTCCCAGCAACCCTTTTGTTTCCGCTGCGGTGTCCTTAATTTCTGAAATGACCTTGTTTGTGGTGTCCTTTACTTGCTCTACCGTATTTTCACCTGTATAGCCGTTTACGACATCGTGCGCAAAGTCTCCAGTTCCGTCTGTTCCACCACGGAGCGTTTTACCTACAGCTGTGCCAATGGATTCGTCTGGATGCGAAAGTTTCTGCCATCCTGCGAAAGTTGCCACACTTGCAACTGCTGTGGTTTTCGGATTTTTTGCGACAGCGCCAACAACGGAACTGCCGCCTTTCCATAGCGTGGACGTTACTTTAGCTCCACTTCTCCATAGTTTGGGTATAACCCTTGTCGCTAATGATAACCAACCCATATCTTTCTATTTTTTAGGTTTTACACTCTTTGCATTTACTCTCCACACACTCAGACAGTCTTCTATAATTCCTGCCTTACCAGTTCTATGTGGCAAGGAGCCATATTCAATGTTGTGCCACACAAGTCCCATATTCGTGCATCTGACAAGTTTTGTCAATGTTGCTAACTGATAGTTCATGTCCTTTAGCTGAGGACGGATAGAGAACACCAGTTCTATGCGTTGCTTCTCGGTCATCTTATTGTTGATACACACCTGACGGATTGTATTGACGATGCCGACGCTCTTATTTATGATGCTGACATAAATGTCGTTACGCTTGTTGTGCAAGGCTACGGCCACGGCATTTGTCGGCGCATTGCCAATCTGTGCAGACAACTTGCTCATGTTCTCACACAGATGATTGATCTCATAATAGAAACCGTAGGTTTGTGCAGCGTATGAGATGATGCTACGGAAGGAATTCAGATAGTTGTCAAACTGCTTCTGATAGTTGGCTGTACTCTCCACTTCCTGCTTCAGCCATACATGTCCCTCGGTTTCTGTTGCCATAGTTTTCAACTGTGAGTTGTATTGCGACTTTGCCTTGTTGGTGTAATCGATAATCATACCAGTCAAGACAGGATCAATCTGTGCGTAGCTTCTTGTAGGATTCATCCATACGAGTAAGCCAAGTAATATGGGTAATACAATGGTCTTCATATGCTACTTTGAATACAGTGAAACTTCCTTGGCATAACGCTTCCAATGTGACAAAGACTGCAATGCCACTTCATGCTTGTCTCTTTCGATCATTCCTGCTGTAGCTCGGTTCCAGACATCACTCATCCGGTAATGGCGTATACTGATATACAACAAATGCAGCTTATGGGAAAATGAGGACAGCTTGTCTTCCAGTTCCCATAAGGTTTTGGAACGTTCGGCTCCAGTGAGCATATTGGTTGATCCGCCTTTGGCAATGGCATCCTTTAACAACGTGAACACCGACAGCATTTCTGTAGTTGTTTCCATATAGAGATTGTTCATGCTTACAGTAGCAGCTATACCTTGTGGGTTGTTGTTGATAGCTTTTCTTAGTTTTCCAAGTGTCAGCAATATGCGCACGCCATCATCATAGATGTGCGTAGCTGCCTTTAATGCGGAAGCGTAGTTTGTGGCAGTTTTCAGATAACTGTTATAATCTTTCTCCCATTGTTTCATCTTGGTAAATTCTCCTGCCATCACATTTTGCGCCAGTGCAGTATTACGTTGCGCTTGGGTTTCCGACTTGACGGTTCCGTTAATGAGATTGTTGCCAGTAGCGAGGATTGTGTATTCGCCAGGGTTCGAGGTTACAACCTGCCCATATGTTCGGCTGCTTGTTATCAACAGCAGTATCAATGCAACAACAGACACAATGAGCCATTTACCGTTGGCATCATCTTTATCAAAGGGAAACAAACGATTTTCCAATTTGCGGAATGTTTTATGTGTTCGTAAATTCATGTATGTTGTGACGCTTTTTGTTTAATTCAACTCGTTCTCGTATCGTGGGAATCAGGTCCACCTTATTGCTAATGCCTACAAGGTCAAGACGTGGGTGGGTTCTATCTCCGCTATAAATGCTGATTGTTTTAATACCCAATAACATCTGGAGGAAGGAACGCTGCTCACTGTAATCTATGACCCTGTACAATTCAATGAAATCCCTGCTACAAGAGAAGACTCCACACTCGTATTTCAACTGCTCCGATGTGATTACATATACCGTTCGAGTCACATACAGATACCGATAGAGCAAGTAAAGGATTAAGATGACGGCTACACCTATCATATAAGGTGGCAGCCACCTTGGAGTGAGACCGTCATAACCTGCCAACGCAACCAGGACAATAACACCGGCAATAGTCATTCCTTCTTCTGTGTAGAACTGCATCACTGAAGGATGTATTCTTATGGATGGATATGATATGCTCATATTATCTGCCTATATTGTGACGGTGCTTCTTCTCATCACTCTCGCTGATTTCAATCTCACCGTCGCTGTTAAGGTCAATTCCTGCACTTACAGTCCTATCGTCTTCACCGCCTTGACTTTTTTGCACAATCCGTTCTGTTTCTTGACGGATTAGCTGGTCATTCCAATCTTTGCTGCCGTCTTCAGGGACTTCACGGACAACCGTAAGGTTTGGCAGGGCATAACTTTCACGTTGTGTAGGATGGAAGAACTGTACGGAATAGGTCTTTACCGCTTCAAATGGTGACTCTCCGTGACTGACCAAAGCATTGCTGTTTCTCGTGCCAAAGGCAGGATAGAGATTGAGCTCGTTATAATTGTCAAAGTCTATATTTGACACATAACCATCAGGGAAATGCTTTTCAAGGAACTCCGTTACAAGTGTTTCCTCTTCCTCTGTCAATCCTTCATAGTCACCATTTTCAATAGCGCAGATAGCCCAATCAGGGATGTCGTATGTGCCAAGGTCTTTGAGATGCCCCTGCTCGCTTCCGATACATAGCTTCTCTTTCATCTTGTTGACATACTCTTTATATAAGCGGTTGGCTTTATCCAATTGGTCTTTGACATCGCCTTCATAACATAGTCCACTGTATTTCATGGACATGTATTCCTCCGCTTCCGTTTCATACTTGCCATATAGTTTGCCAACATCATCAGGCAAAAAGTCTTCATTACCTGACAGAAAGTTGTCTTTATCCATAAGCGAGTCCATGTATTCCGCCATGTCTTCACCATATTTGGGGATGCTTTCCTTGACGTGTTTAAGCTCCGTATTGAAATTCAAAACGAACTGTTTTCCTGCCATGTCATTGTCGAAACATAAGTGGTGACAGGCATTCTGAGCTTCTTTGATTACTCCACGGAACTGCATGACGGTTGGGTTGCCGCCAGTTGAGAGGAAAACCGCATCGGCGAGTGACTTGTCCTTGTGTGCGCATAATTGGTAATATGCCATTGCATCATAGGCACTTTCAAACCACAGGACATCTTTTGCATCTTTCAGTTCCGTACCATTAGGACTTGCTATCCATAACCCTTCAGACGAATTGCTGCCAAGAGCCTTTCCTTTGTAGCCGCTTGTGCCGTCAAGACGTGGCTTGCCTCTTTCTTCAAAACCGACAACGGCAGTCTGCCCTGGTACGTACTGTGGGAAGGATAAATTTTTGAAATACCGTCCTTTCTGTTCCGAAGCCTGTCTTGTGGCAAGCATGAACGATGAGCCAAAGGCTTTTTGAGTGGCAATATCTATCATGCGACTCTTGAAGAATGGATAGAACTTCTTGATGTTCTCCATATCGTGCTTTTTGAATTTTAGGACAGTGTAATCCTTAATGTCAAAAGGCTTGACGTTATGTCTGGGTTCTATGATGTTGCGCATATCGTATTCTATTGGATTGTTCAGTAGACGATTACAGACAAGATTTACAAGATGATGCGGATTGATACCGGCATAGTATTCCTGAAAGCAATCTGGATGCTCCGTGATAAAAGAAATGACATTGTACACTTTCTGCTGTGGCGGTTGGAAACAGCATTTCCCGTTTGCTGTCACAATGAACTTGTCTCCTCTGACCCGGCCTCCATTGCTGTCAAGACGTACATATGAGGGATAGCGCAAGCCATCACGTCGATAGAAGTGATAGCCTGCGTCCTTCAACACGTCTTGAATGTCAATCCGTGCCTTGAAATCGTCGTATGATAATTGGTCTGCCAAAATTATAGTTAGTTACTTTGACTGCATTTTATGGTTCCCACTCCAAAGGAACGAATTGGCATGCGGAACGTCCTGATGAGATTTGTAACATCGGAACATTATCCCAAGCTGCACATAGGAGTTCGATTCCGTTTTTCACCGGCTTCCAGACAATACCATTGGATTTGAAGATGCCCTTGTAGAAATCGATAAATTCCACTCCAAGGTCTTTCTCAATAAGCTGAATCTCTTCAGGAGATACGCTATACTGTTGTTTTCTCTTTTTCTTTTTACTCATTGCTTTATATTTTAAGTTGTTTATCTTCCATGTCCCATACCGTGGCTGTGCGCACCGACGTTGAGCCCTGCCTCAAAAGCTCTTTCTGCAATATCCTGTGGTGAGTCAACTCCCGGCTTGACATATATGCGTCCACTACCATGAACTTCTTGGTGAATCTCTGGGGATGGATGGGGATGCTTGATATGCTCAACATTGTGTGCGATGTCTGCACCAAGATAGGTTGCTTCACTCATAGCGGTAAGTCCGGCACCCAGGAATGCTCCCAAGTTGAACCCTTGACGCATTTCCGGCCTGGTTTTCATGTCAACCTCATTGAATATCTTTGACATCATGCGTTGGCGTTGATAGTCATCCACGGCCATGAACTTGTCGTATTGCTTCTTGCTGATTTCATGCGTGATAACTTCTCCATTGATGACCGCGCTCATACGGTAGGTGAACTTCTCGTCGTCTTTTTGATCTTTTTGAGGTTGCTTGGCTTCCTGTTGAACTTTTGAAGGAACCTTTTCCACCCAAATATCACCGACTTCAACTTCACGGCCATGTTTACCTTCACGATACCACCCCTTACGCTCATTCATGGCTTCAAGGTCCTTGCCATTTGCGTAACCTTGTTCTGGATTTAGTGTCGGTGCAAAATGCTGCTCATTTTCCAACGGGTCACTGACAACTTGCACATCTTCCTGAAGTTGTTTGCGGAAAGACTCTTCCACTTCTGGCTTCAATGTGATAGAGATGCGCTCTTTACTGTTGAGCATATCCATCGTTACCTTGTCTTTGAAGTCTCCGCTGATGGCATTGTTCAAGATGCTCAGACGCTCGTTGAGTGAAGTGCTCTTCAACGAGTTGTCTGTCAGTTTCTTGACTTCGTTGTCAGTCAGGTCATAAACGAAATCCTGCTGTGTACCATTGGATTGTACTGTCAGTGTCTTTTTGTCGGCATCCACAATGATACCATGGGATGAAAGCACTTCTTGCCACTTTTCATTTGTGAAATAAACATTTGAGGTTATAAGCTCCTTGTATGGCTTGGCTGGCTCTTGGGGTCTTGGACGTGTTACCACCGCAGGAAAGTAGGCTTGCATATCTTTCAGTGGATCCACACTATGACTTTTGCTATCACCTTTGTAGTAATAACCATAACTGCCACTTTTGAGTTCTCCAGGACGTAAACGTCCATCGGAATGTTCTACAACCATCGGTGAAACGGCAACGCCGCTCATTCTACGCAAATGGAAACCTTCCTGCATTCTTGGTGTCCAACCTAAAAAATTCCTCCCAAAGGCGTGTGGCGGAATATTGGGATAGCGCTCATAGAATCTTTCTCTATAACCATGAAGTCCCATGGCAACACGACCGTTGACATTTCTTGCTGCCACATAGGATGATGGCATATCGAAATCCTTTCCGACGATGTTGTTGAACGTCTTGTAGGCATTCTTGTTGGCATAGTTGGTTCCACCGTCAGCGAGAGCCTTGAACTGCTTCTCGTTGATGGGATATTCCAACAAAGGAGAGTCATGCCCCTGTACCAACAACTTGTATTGGTCTTGCTCTACGACAAGTTGGGCTTTCATACCATTTCTGCGGAGAAGGTCTTGTAACTGGTACGAGAGTTCTCCACGATAAGGCATAGATTCTGAACGGATGCTCATAGTCGCTTCTGTTTAAGTGATTAGTTGCTGATACTCTCTTCAAAAAGCTCTTCACGAAAGTCCATGAAGGCTTTTGCAGATTCTACGGAGGTTGGTGAAAGTCCCTCGTCCTTGCAGAACTGGTGATAGTCTTCTGTTACCTCATCTGATTGCTGCAATACGAAATCAACAGCAGTGATGTTCCCTGCTTCGTATTCTTCACGCAGGGTGTCATAATCGGGATAATTCATTGGCATTTTGTTTTAATTTAATGATTGGTTTATCTTGTGATTTGTCGGGCATCATCGTATGCTTCACTATTTGAGAAGGTATGTCCGACAGAAATGTTCTGAAGATTCTCCTTAGGTATACCAGATTGACGCGCTTGTCTTTCCAGAGCTTCCAAAATGTCTTGTGTGAAATTCTCCTCTGGAACATACTCCAACATTCCATGTCTGTTAACCCAACATCCATCATTGCCAAAATTATATTCAGGCATGGATTTATGAACGACTCGTTTCCATTGTGCTGCACCACCAGGAATTAAGACCACACCCTTTTCTGAAAAGAGGTCTATACCTATGGTGATATTGGCTGTCAATTTGTCCTCATCGGACATTTCAGTAGTGACCAGCTCGCCTTTCCAAAATCCTTGAAGCTCACTCTCCGATAGATCAAGCTCATTGGTGACTGTCTGTAGGTTTCGGCCAATAATCTGTGTAGGGGCATAGACTACGCTGTTTGTCTCTTTATCCAATTGGACAAATGCCTTTACCTTTCTCTTGTTTTCCGTTCCATCATCCAACAAGACGGCTTCCTCCACTTCTGAAACGATGGTCTTTCCTTCCAGAAGCAACTGCCGGTCTTGTTTCAAGAAATTTGAAAGGTCTGCTTCCTTCAGTTTTGGCGAAAACAACACATCTATACCATCTTCTACTTCTATGAGGCAGAATTTGGCGTAGCAGTGAGTGCAACCAAACGGTTGCTTGATTGATATGGGTAATAATGGGGACATTCCACCCATCTCAATATTCTCGTGAACATAATCAGGGAGGTCATAAATCATGTTCTCAGTGAGTCCGAACTCACCGAGAATGTCAAATGGATATTCGTCCCTATGAAATCTTTTATTCGTCATAAACGTATTTTTGTGAATGTAATCTTTAGCAAAGTTACTTTCGTTTATGTTCACTTATATAGAATTATGCTCAATCCATTGAGATTTGTATGGTTTTTCATTCATTGGTTCTATTCATCACACCGAATAGAACCAATAAAGCTGTTTTGCTCAATATATTACGCATTATAAGATTGCCTTATTATATGTAATGCTCATGTGATTTATCTTTGCAACATGAAAAGAATACTCATATCAGCAATCATAGTTCTATTGGCATTCAACACTGCTTGTATCGCACAAATTTCATCAGGACGATTTTATTCATTGGGTAATACGAATTTAAAGAGAACAAGCGTGAAGAATGTACACCTTGACGATCCGAATGACAGCATTTCGTCACCATCGAGTCCTGTACTTCCAGAGCAGAATGCCAGTACAGAACAGTCATCTTACTCTATTGAAGAGTTGAAATCTTTGATAGAAAAATATGATCGAGAAATATCTTTAAGGAAAAGCACAAGTCGTGTTCCATCAGTCGGTAACAGCAAAAGAATACATAGCTATCGTCAATGGAACCCAAGAGAACTTAATCTGAAGAATTTGACTGACGTAATAACTGAAGTAGGTCTCTCAAACAAATTATTTGTTCTTGCGCAAGCAATGCTGGAAACTGGTAATTTCAGCAGCAGGGTCTGTAAGGAATACAACAACCTATTCGGCTTGTATGACAGTAAGAACAGGGATTACTATCGCTTTGAAAGATGGGAAGATAGTGTGGTGGGTTATGGGAAGATGATACAGTATAGGTATAAGGGAGGAAACTACTTGAATTTTCTCAAAAGAATCGGATATGCGGAAGACCCTCGATATATCACCAAAGTAGCAAAGATGGCAAAGTCAATATACAATAGATTATTTTGCGACTAATGCTCAAAATATTATTGTAATCAGAAACGCACATTTTAATAAATCACCCATAAATACATTGCTCAATATTTTGATACGTGAGAAATATTTTATACCTTTGCATATGAGGAATCGCCTCGTTGCTCTTGTTGTCTGCTTAGGCGTGTTTTCACATTTCCAAAGTATGGCACAGACCAATAGACATTTTCCGTTCAACACAGTCGGGGATGCTTATGGTAAAATCAGAAACAATGATGTAAGGGAAAGATATGCAGATGCTTTTGATGAAGTTGCGAATATTGAAGACATCACCAATCCACCAATGGATAGCATCAGAAAGTTTGTTCCGTCTGTTTCATTGCCATTGAAGCATATCCAAGTCAATTCACCATTTGGAGTGCGGAAAGACCCAATGAACAAGCGGACAAAACGCATACATAATGGGCTTGACTTGAAAGCGAAGTTTGAGGAGGTGTATTCCATGTTGCCAGGTGTGGTTACGGCTGCATCATACTCCACAAATGGTGGGTATTATGTGACCATCAATCATGGCATATGTGTATGCTCCTACCTGCATCTGTCAAAGATATTGGTAAGGGCAGGACAGCGTGTCACGGCAGGATATATTATCGCCATCAGCGGAAACTCTGGTAAAAGGACGACAGGCCCACATCTTCACATTTCATGCAGATGGAAAAATGAGAGGGGCAAATTCTTTAATCCAATGTTGATACTGAGGTTTGTTACAGAACAATTATTAAATAAGGAGTGAACATATGGGACCGATATTGATAATCATTGCAGTGTTGCTTGTCATTGCAAAACACGACAAAACGAAGAAACGCCGCAAACGAACGTTGTGGGGCAAATCCGATTGGGAGAAAACTTGTGATGATGGAGGAAAGTTCTTTGGTTGGTAATTATGCATCAAAATATACTTTTGGTTTATTTCAAGGCATTTTTTTTAACTCGTTTCTTGCAAGGAAGAATAAAAATATCTATCTTTGCAGTTGAATATTTAGCTTTGCAATAAACTATGAGTGTATTATACGGAACAAAAATAAACCAACTGCTTGCCAATACCGCACCGACAGGGCTGTTATTTGCTGACTGCCTGAAGAAGAAAGGCTATTCAGTCCAACTGCAAAAGAAATACAGAGACTCTGGATGGCTGACAGCTATATGCAAAGGTGTGATGTGTCGCACTGGTGCCCGTTTGAATGCTTATGATGCCATAGCGTCATATAACAAACAGATGGGTGGCACCCTCAGAGTGGCTGCAATGTCTGCCTTGGAATATACGGGGTTCAACCATTATGTACCAATGGGAAAGCCAGTTCTGATGGTGGCAGCACCAACGTTCAAGACACCATTATGGATGCAAAGTGATGTCTATGACGCTACCTTCCGGGTGTTTCACACAAATGCCTTCTCGTATACAGAGACAATAGAAAGAGTTACGGACAGTGGCACGTTATATGTTTCTTCTCCAGAACAAGCATTCTTGGAGTGTCTAATCTTGGCTCCAAAGTCATACAGCTACATGGATCTGTACTATGTTATGGAGCAACTGACCACCCTACGTTCTGATGTTGTACAGCACTTGTTGGAAACTTTGGACAACAACAGAGTAAAGAGGATGTTTCTGTATATGGCTGAAAAGGCAGGTCATTTTTGGTTCGAAGAACTGCATCCCGAGAAGATAGATGTCGGGACTGGGAAAATCCAAGCTGCTACCAATGGTACATTTAATCGTAAATATAACATGACTATTCCAAAAGATTTAGAAGAATATGAGGGATAAGTACAAGAAGCAGGTCGCATTATTGATAAGAATTATGCCGTCTGTATATCGTATCAAGGAATTTGCCGTGCATGGTGGAACAGCCATTAATCTGTTCCATAAGAATTTGCCACGGTATTCAGTGGATATAGACCTTACCTATATTCCCATTCAAGATAGGACTACAAGTTTATGTACTATCAAAGAAAGACTGCTTGAAGTCAAGAGGAACGTGGAAAGGACGATACCAGGCATTGTGGTCGTACCCAAACCGAATGTATGGAAACTCCTATGCACATTAGGAGATGCAACCGTCAAGATAGAAGTGAATGGTACGAAACGAGGCATCATTGGTGATACAGTGGATATGTCATTGTGTGCCAAAGCCAAGGATGAGTTCAATATGGGCTGTAAGGCTCGAACAGTCTCTTTCACCCAATTATATGGCGGAAAAATTACTGCAGCTTTGAGTAGACAGCATCCTCGTGACCTGTTTGACTGTAAGTATATGGACATTAGCTCTTTTGAGGATGTTAAAGATGGCTTTATGCTGTGCCTCTTAGGAAGTGACAAGCCTATCATCGAGTCATTGCAACCCAATGAGATAGACCAAACGGATGCTTTGGAGAAACAGTTTGAGGGTATGTCAGACATAGCCTTTAGTTACGAGGACTATAAGCAGGCAAGATTGCAGTTGGTCAAATTGGTTCAAGAAAGCATGACCAAGGCAGACAAGGATTTCTTGCTTTCTTTTGAGGAAGGCTGCCCTGATTGGAGTCTGTGTAGTGCCGGTGATTTGTCCAAATATCCTTCTGTCCAATGGAAATTGCTCAATATCAGAAATCTGAAGGAGCATAACATTCAAAAACATGAGCAGGGAATTAAAAAGTTGAAAGACTTCTTATTTCCCAAATAGATAGAGTCATCCCCAAGGAAGCCTTGAAGCTTACTTGGGGATTTTTTTACTTTTTGTTGAACTCCTGTATCTCGGCAATCATGTCCTTAACCTCCTTATTTATTTTCAAAAAGTTGGCGTACAAGATACGTTCTTTGGCTTCTACAGAAGGGAATTTATAGAATTTTGGAAGTGGGTATTTGGCGTAGTCTTTTTCCTCATTGCTAATTTCCTCCATATTGAAGTCGGTCTTGCAGAAGAATTTACTGGTTTGGAACTCTTCTGCTTCTTGAATGTCCATACTGTCACCACGTCCTGTTTTGGTCTTGACAAAATCTCTTGCAGTCTGACCGCATATCCAGCCAGTTGGCATATCAGCAATCTTGGAACCAGGAACAAGTGAATCCATGTTCTCGTTGATATTTATGGAGGTACGGTCTCTGTCGATAGTCACACCTTTCTTTAACTGAACAACCTTGCCGAAGATGTCATTAGATAGCCATTCAAGTGTTTCCTTGGCTCGTGCAGAACCGCTAACAACATTACCGACGGTCGTGATAATCTTCTGCATACCAGTCTTGCCATAATCAGCTTCGAGCTGTGGCAATTCCTGAAAGCCCAAAGTGACACTTACCTTATTACTTCGTGCCGTACCTATCAAGCGGTCTATCTTGTGGAAATAAAGTGTCGGCAACTCGTCGACGATGATACTGACTGGCACATTCTTGCCTTGGCCTGTATTTACTCTCGTTACAAGTCGGTTCAAAATAAGTGCATTTAAGGCTCCGATGATGCTTTCCATCTCAGGGTCATTAGCTATGAGCAGGTAGCTCGGATGGTTAGGGTCACTGACCTTCAGGTCGAAGTCATCACCTTCCTTGCTAAAAATCCAATACGACTCCTTTGTTGCCAGTCGGGATGTGAAGACTCGAAGGGTTCCTATCATACCTTCAAGCTGTTCCATAGCCTTATTGTCAAAAGCCGTTCTGAAAGGACCAAGAAGAGGAGCAACCTCCGTGTCGGTCATCAAAACCTCAAAGATAGTCTCATAGCTCTCATTCAGAAATGACAGGATATGAGGCATATCACTATACTTTCCCAACCAATAAGCAGGTTCCTTGACGTTGCCCATTGCATCACGGACAACACCAGTTGGCTTTATCATGCCGGTTTCAGGGTCAATGGTCTTGTCGTAGTTCATCTCCTGTCCATTCTCATCGTAAGGTCGCTTCTCATAATTACAGAAGAAATAGATACAAGCAGCTAAGAAGTTGACAGCTGATGTTTGGAAGAACTGGTCACTTCCACCTCCACCTTCTTTCTTACCTTTCTGCAATGACTCCAACAATGTTTCAGCTGTTTCACTGGCTGCTGCAAGGTTGCTGATGTATTTCAGCTGTATAGGATTCACCCTACGACTGTATTCCACATTGACGAAGTTGATGATATTGAAAGCACAGCCTTTTGGCGTAAGTCCTGCTTTTTTGTTTATCCTATAATGGTAATATAACTTTTGAGCAAGAGTCGGAAACTTGTAGTCGTAGGCAACAATAGCGAAGCCTTTAGCACTGTGCTGACGGATGAACGGCTCGATGATGGAGAATGTCTTACCAGAACCTGGAGTACCAACGACCCATGTTCCTCGGAAAGGATTCACGATATTGACCCATCCTTTCCGGAACTTCCCCTTGTAATAGTAACGCATGGGTATATTAACGCTGTACTTATTGCTGACTTTATCTTTCATCTGCTCAAAGCTCTCGTTTTCAAAATTGAAGCGGTCTTTCAAGAGTCCGTCCTTCAAATATTTTGATATGTTATCGAGAGCGATTTGACAAAGGATAGTACCAACAATTGACATGAAGAAGTACAACCATGTACTGCTATATAGGGTGAAGAAATTGGGTGTCCAATGTTGGTAAAAGACCCATACTGAAAGGAACATCAGGACAATGCCAATAGAAATAGGATAGATGACCATCTTCTTGGCATTGAACTCCAAATGTTTCTTGTTTCTGGTTCCTATGCAGGTTATGCAGATGATCAGCAGTGTCATCACCTTACTGTGAAGCAGATGACCGTTCTGATACACATCCAATAGTTTAAGACGGTCGTGGATTTCTACGAGAATTCCGCCCCAATGATCCAACACATCGGGGTTTATGGCATACTCGAAGAACTCGACTATCAGCGAAACGTATATGAAAGTACGAAATACCTTATAAAGGGTTTGAAGGTCTTTGCTTTCTTCCATGCGGATTACTCTTCCTTGTTTAACTTGATACTTATAATCGGTCGTGTCGCATAACTGCTATGCTTGTCAGCCATCTCGAAACGCCCAGAGGACAGGCTGTATCGCCACGCTCTATCGGTCTCGGCACCATCACACTCCGTACTGGTCCAATACCAACACTCATTTTTGTCAAATGGTAGAGGCATACCGCCACACTTCTCGATGGTTGAGTTTATCACATCTTTTGAAATGTAAAGCTTGTACATCTCTGCCACAGACGGGATGAAGAACTTTGGACTTACGCTTTTTGCTATCGGTGACTGCACCTGAAAATACCTGAGCTTTACGGTGTTGCTTTCACCGTCAAACTGCATGATGTCGGCAGACGTACCTTGCGCAAAGTAAGTTGTGTCTGGGTCTATGAACTCTTTATCCGGATAGTCATTCAATGCAACAGCATACGCTTTTCCAGAGAAAACACCTTCCTTATCCACAAAAAAGAGCACTGCCTCTGGTGTATTTCCTGTGGAAACACAGTTTTCATATGACATGATTTCTCCATTGGAGCAATAGACCATACCCGGCATCCACGAGTGCCAGGAGGCATCCTCGTAGACGTGGTTATCACACGAACTTACAAAAGGGAGTGACATAAGCAGTCCCATGATATACTTGTTTATCTTCATTGTTTTCCTTTTTATCTTGAACATGTAGGTAACTTGAAACCTAACACAACACCTGTGCGGAACAAGTCCTTGCCGTTGATGCAAACATCCGACTTCACCTGCCAATATAATTGCCAGCCATGTCTGAGAACATAGTTCTGCTCATAGCCTACATTAGCCCAGCCAACAACCTTTTTGGTGTCACTACCGATACCGCCACCTAATCGTAGGCTTCCATAAGCATTCTTTGCACGATACACGCATGGTTTGTAGGCAATACCTAATCCCCATGTGCGATAGTTGCGCCAGAATGAGTCTTTCGTAATATGCCCGACTGTATTATCTTTGGCATATTTGACATAGCCATTCAGATAATATTCCCAAGCATTGTGATTCTTTGTCTCGTGCTCTACAGAAATCGTAGCGTCAAAGCCACGCTCATAGAGTGCGCCAACTCCAAGTGAGATACGGTTGCTATTGCTTTGCGCAAAACCAACAGATATTGAAAAGACAAGGCAAATGGTTAATGCCACCACCTTGATATTATGAATGATGTCCATACCGTTAACCTTTAATATTCATATAACAATGCTTTGTTGAAAGAGTCTGCATTAAGCACATCCTCATATTCCACACTAAGGCTGATGGTTCTGCCACTTATCTGCTGTTCACTCAACTCTATGGTGAGTATCTTGTCATTTGGGAAAGTCATTTTCTTTACCACAAGTACGTTTCTATAACCATAGAGGAAAGACTGGGTATTGTCCAACATAAAGTCCGGCGTGAGTTCTATGGTCTGCACAGTAGTTGCTTTTGCTGTCTTCTTATCATTGAGCTTAACCCTTAGTTGGTCGATGTCAAAGCGGATATTGGTTCTGTTCTCAACATAAAAATCCAAGAAGAAATACTCACCAACGCTGTAGATGTTGTTCAGACGCATTGTCATACGATGCTGTTTGGTGGAAACATTGCGATAACGAGCCGGAGAAGACCATATCTTTCTTGCATATCTTGCCATATCCTCGGTTGACATGCTAACGGCAGGGTTGTTGTACGCCACACGCTCGTCAATCTCTATAGCCTTATCCGTAACAGCTTCTTCCTTGTGCGATGTGTATATCAACGCATACTGGCTGCGGTATCGCTCTGTCACAATGGTAACAACAGCCAAGATGTCTCCGTCTCGGTTTACCTCCACGCCTTCCTTGGGCTTCAGGCGAATGGTATTGTTGATCGGTTGGTCACCAACAACCTTGTCGGTACTGATGTCTACAAAACGTACCGGCTCACTGGCAGTGATGACGGTGGTGATATTCTCATTGACAGTAAGAAGCTGCATACCATCCATCGTTTTCTGGGCATTTGATTGTACTGCCGTCAATAAAGCCACTATCATAACGGCACAAAAATGTTTGAATGTTCTCATTATGTTTTATTGTTTTCGTTCCAATGATTATATTTATTTTCTTTTCTCTCTACTGTTTACCAGAAACACTTGGGTACCATATTTTACCTTGACCTTATTCTTTCGAATGTTCTTGGATAAGGCATTGGCAGCTTTTTGATAAGCGTTTTGTAGGGCTTGCATTCCCCATTTACCAGTAGAACTTGTCGATGATCCGTCATTGATGTTCATATTCTGGCTAACAGTACCGCTGACAATATCCTTTGCTGTTTCCGAGAAACTGCTCTTGGGGACATATAATCCTTCAAGTCCATCCGTGTCATAAATACTAAGATTGACTTTTACAAGTTCATCGTTCACCAGAACACTTTTGACAGTACCCTTGACACGCTGTTGGCCAAACCCATTCAATGTGCAATACAGATAATTTCCTTTGGTGATAGTTCTGTCACCAATATCTATGTCATCGAGGAGTCTCAGTCTGACACGGCTTCCATCAACCGCCTTGATATCCTCGTCGACTATGGCTCTGATAAGCTTATGTTCTGGTTCGTTGGAAACGATGGTATTGAAATAGTCAGAGGTCTCTTTCTGTTTCTTGACAACCTCTTCAGCTTTGGCATCTTCTGAAATCTCACTGACAGAATGCTCGTTTACGACCTTTTTGTCTTCATTGTCGTTCTTCTTGACTTTTTGAGCGGACTGATTGTGGTATTCCTCAGAACTTCCTTCTGTGGTTCCGACATGAGATTTGCCCTCATTCTGAGCTTCTTCCAATGCCTTGCGGAGATTTTCAAGGGTTTGTTCCTCGTCTTCAGTATTGCCACTAATCCGTGATCCAGTGACGTTCTCATCTTTTGCCTGTTGCTCCTTAATCTGTGCTTGTAATCTACGCAGTTTTTCCATGGATTGCTGCGCTTCATCACTTTGCTGATCCATAGCGGCAACCTCGGCATCACTATATTGTGAATTGTATTCCTCTTTTTGGTCTTCATTGCCCCTCTCTATGTTCTCTACAGCTGACTCGTCTTTTATCTTGCCGAAATTGTTGACCATATTACTATACTTGTCACCGATACCGTCACCTTTGAGGTTCGCATCTGGCAACTTGTCATTATAGTATTCCGTTGTCTGCATCTTATTGTTCACCTCCGCCTTTTCTGTGTCGAAAAAACGAAAGAAGAAATACCCAAAGAACAGGAGAGGAAAATAGATGATGGCAGGGAGCATGTATTTCGGCTGCCGAAAGTTTATCTTGTCTTTAATGCCCATATTCTTCTCTTTGAACGTTGTTGTTTGTTTTTATTTCTTTTCTCTCTCCGTCATTGGCATGATGGCGATTGAAGTGTAACTCTTTCTCCTGACGTACCACTGCACTTGACGGCTTGCTTCGGTAACTGACAGCTGTTGACATCCTGTAAAGGTTCAAGCCAACACTGAAAAGGACAAATCCGAAAATCAAGCATAGGAAAAGCTTGGGGTAGGTGGATGCAAAATGCTGAACTTTAGCAGCCGCCTTATCCAAACGCATAGTCCTTGCAAAGGACTTCCCTGCTTCAACGCCTTCTTCATGGCGTTTCTTGTAGTTGGGGTCATCCTTATCTGGGACTTTCTCCCCTAATATTACTTTCTTGATATTCATACGCTGTATGTTTAATAGTTGGATTTTGTTTTCTGGTCAATGTCCTTGTTCAGAATAGTACGCCAGTTGACTATGAGCAAGCCATGAGGATTGTTCTCCGTTCTTGGCACCCTCTTGACATAACCTTCAGTAACGAGTTCACGCATCAGAACAGATGTACGTCGCTCTATACGTTGTCTTCCATAATATATGAATGACATATTCTCTTTATTGAACTTGATACTGTCACAGAAAATGCTGAATACGGCACTGGTTCCCATGATGTTTCCATAGAAGCCTTTCTCCTTCAACGCATTATACTGTGCAAGTCCACTCTCATCAATGAGATACATAGCCTTCTCCATCGTATATTTGATGTACTTGTCATCTGGAGCCAATGTGAAGAAATAATGGTGGAACATCTCTACATGGCTTTTGGCTTCCACATCCAGGGTCTCTTCCATTGTGCTGCGGTTTACAAGTATCGGCACATTGCCATCAAGTACATAGATTTTCTTCTGTGCATCATCAACCATTGTTCGTGCAGTCCAGATGCTGCCAAGAGAAATGACCACGCATCCAACGAGAAACAAGGAACATAGGATAAGCACAAGCTTGATTTTGTTCTCTAAATTTTTTATTACCATATTGTTTACTTTTTCGAGATTGTTAAATGCCGACTACACGACTGGCTGATTGTCTCATTGATGTAGCAATACCCTCACCAAAACTTCTTGTTGAGAAAGCTGTGTCACCTTCTGGTATCATCCATGCTGCAAGGTCAGGAACAAGGTTGAGACATTTCAAGGCAACAACACTTGCAGCCATCAGATAGCCAGCGGAGAAGAATGCGTTTTGCAGATAATTGACAACGGTCTCATCCGTAGCGGTAACAGCTGCAAGGTCATTGTACTGGATATTGATGACAATATCAAACAACAGCAATACATAGAAGCCTACGAAGTAGAGGATATTATGACGTAAAACAAAGTCGTAATAAATCAAAGAAAACACACGTTATCACATTGATACACAGATACTTCTTTGATTTGATTTCTTTCATTTCCTTGACTGTTAAAAATCTATTTTTGGTGCATTTTTGTTGCACGTTTGTTACGCGAAACGAAATAATCTTTATAACTTTGACCTCAGAGAAACCCGAATGGGGACATAAAATAGAAACAAATAAAAGCATATAACAGCATGGGAAGACAAAAGAAAGTATCAAAACCGAAAGAGCCTGTTCGCATTCGTCAGCGCAAATTGAAGAATGGAAATATCAGTCTCTATCTCGACATTTATTCTGATGGTGTCAGAAAATACGAGTCACTGTCGCTATACCTCGTTCCAGAGAAAGACCCGATTTCAAAAGACCAGAACAGACACGCTATGCAAGTGGCAAATAAGGTGAAGTCAGAAAGAATATTGGGGCTGCAGAACCGTGGCATCAAACAATGGGAGAAAATCAAGCAGGAGAATATGCCACTGCTGACTTGGCTCTGCAAATATGAGCAGTCGGACGGCAACTTTGCCAAATCCACATTGAAAGGCAGAAAGGAGATGCGCCACAAGATAGAACAATACCTTGCCACGACTGGCGACATCAATATCTGTTTGTCAGAAATAGATGTTGATTTCTGCCGTGGCTTCGTGAAGTTTTTGAAAACGGCACATCATGGAGTGAAGAAAGACGCTACAGCTGTTATCAGTCAAGGTTGCGCACATCATCATCAAGCGGTATTCAATGGAGCATTGAACAAGGCAGTGCGTGAGGGTATCATAGCAAGCAATCCAATGAAACTGTTGGATGCTAAGGAGAAGCATCAGCCAGCCGAAAGCGTAAGAGAATATCTGACCATTGACGAGCTGAAAGCCATTATGAAAGCGGACTGCGCCAACACGGAAGTAAAAAAGGCATTTATCTTCTCTTGCTTTGCAGGATTGCGCTTGGGTGATGTACGTGCGCTCACATGGAACAAGGTGTTTCTCGCATCTGACGGAAAGACAAAGTTTGTCCGCACGATCATGGAGAAGACAAACAAACTCGTCAATGTTCCATTATCAAAAGAAGCTCTGAACTGCCTTAATGAAAAGGAAGACCCGAACGAGCCGATATTCACTTTGCCAGGCACTCCAACGGTATGTCACGACATTCGTAAATGGATGCAAAATGCTGATATTAAAAAGCACATCTCGTTTCACTGCTCACGGCACACCTTCGCCACGATGATGCTGACACTTGGAGTTGACATCTATACAACAAGCAAATTATTGGGGCATAGCAATGTCTCTACAACACAGATATACAGTAAGATAGTGGACGAGAAAAAAGTGGAGGCGGTCAACAAGGTTGATAATCTATTTGATTAGCAATAATAAAAAAGGTAACTGAAAATGAGTATAGAGATAAGAACAAGAGTGTTAAAAAATGGCAGTCGGTCGCTATACCTTGACTGCTATGAGAATGGTAAAAGGGAATATGAGGCACTGCATTTGTACCTTGTTCCAGAGGTAAACGAAGATGCAAAGCGAGAGAACAAGAACGCCATGAAAAAGGCGGTCGCTATAAAGGCTGAAAGACTCCTTGGTATTCGTAAGGAGGCAAAGTCTCCAGATGAAACGGCATTGAGAAAGACATCGCCTGTTTTCAATGAATGGCTGCTTGATTATCACAAGGGATTGGTTGGCAGCCAAGCGTATTCTCAGAACTACATCAAGAATGTATGGAAGCTGATAGCCATCATGCACCAATATATGAAATACAGTCATAAAAGTGGCATACGATTGATAGACTTCAATAAAAACGTATATGTGGGCTTCTTGAACTATATGAGGGACATCTATGTTTCGCCAAAGTCTCCAAGCAACCCTCAGAAGTTGGCACAGTCCACCATGCACCAAATGCAGACCACACTCAACACCATATTAAACAAGGCGGTCAGAAACGGTCTGATAAGTGCAAATCCTTTTGCTTCATTGGATATAAGGGAAAGGGTCAGCAAGGCAGAGAGTAATATCGTTGCATTGACAAAAGAAGAGGTCATGTCATTGGCTTCCGTTAAAACAGGCAGTCCTGCAACCAAACAATGTTATATGTTCTGTTGCTTTACAGGTTTAAGACATAGCGACATATCCAACTTAAAATGGAAGGATATTCGCCAAACTGATGCGGGATTGGCAATCTATCTGCCTCGTATGCAGAAAACCAAGCACCCCATTCTGATACCATTAGGCAAGAAGGCATTGGAATGGTTGCCCGACAAGGAAGATAAAAGTGAAGATAGCCTTGTGTTCAACACACCGCAAATCTGCAACTGTGACAGAGCCTTGAAGCACATGGCTAAACGAGCTGGCATTACAAAGGTTCTCGGATTTCACACAAGTCGGCACACTTTTGGAACGTTGGCTATCCTCGCAGGATGTGACATCTTGACTGTGAGCAAACTATTGGGTCATAAAAGTGTTAAGACAACACAGATATATGCCTCCGTAGCCATGCAGATGAGAGCGGATGCCGTCAAGCGAGTGGAAAAGGTATTTGGAAATTAGGGAAGAAAAGAAAGGGAGTAAGGAGGATAAATTCTCTTTATTCCCTTATTTCGTATCAAATGGGTATGAAAGTGTGAAATATCGTTATATTTTCGCCTATTAGAGCCATATAACGAATTATTATCGCAAAATTTAATGTATATTTGCGGTAAAATTCGGTGTAAATATGAAACTGAACAGAATAAAAGACACGTTGGAAGAAAAAGGCATCTCTCAGACATGGCTTGCAAAACAGCTTGGGAAGAGCTTTAGTACAGTAAACTGCTACGCCAGAAATAAATACCAGCCAGATTTGGAAACATTGCTTGAAATATCAAAAATTCTGCAAGTCGATTTGAAGGACTTGATAACAGACGAGGACGAGCGAGAGTAAAAACGCCAAATGCTGGATTTTTAGAACTGGACAAAATAACTTCCGATAATAAAACGTTATTTGAACATGGGCATAAGCAAAGAACTTACAGAAGAGGACATCAAGTTCCGCTATATCAACGAAGCCATCACAAGCAAGGGATGGTCAAAGGATAGTATATTCATGGAACAGAAGGTTAAATTTACTGACGGTAAAATTAGCCTTCATGGTAACCTTGTGCATAGAGAGAAACCGAAGTTTGCCGACTATGTACTTTATGCAAATAAGGCAACACCCATTGCTATTGTAGAAGCAAAGGATGCCAATCATTCTGTTTCCCATGGATTGCAACAAGCCATGACCTATGCCCAAATGCTTGATGTGAAGTTTGCATACAGTTCAAATGGTGAAGGTTTTGCCGAACATGACTTCTTTACAGGCAAGGAACGCACTTTTGCTATGGACGAATTTCCAACAAAAGAAGAACTTGTTGAAAGATATAAAAATGAGGCTAACGATGGAAACGGACTTAACAAACAAGAGCTGGCTATCATAGAGCAGCCTTTTTGCACTGGTCAGAATATATTTCCGCCACGATATTATCAGCGCAATGCAGTAAACCGCACAGTTGGTGCCATTGCCAAAGGACAAAGCCGTGTGCTCCTTGTCATGGCAACTGGTACAGGAAAAACATATACTGCATTCCAGATTGTATGGCGTTTGCTTAAAAGTGGTTTGAAGAAGAAAGTGTTGTATCTTGCAGACCGAAACATATTGGTTGACCAATCCATACAGCAGGACTTCAAACCATTAGAAAAGGTGACACACAAGATAGACTACTCAAAAGATAAGAACCACTTGGAAGAACTGGGCTCTTATCAAGTGTTCTTTGCACTCTATCAACAGTTGATTGGACAGAATGATGCCAAAAACTATAAGGAGCTGTTTCCTAATCCAGACTATTTTGACCTTGTTATCGTTGATGAGTGTCATAGAGGTAGCGCAAAGGATGATAGCAACTGGCGAAACATCTTGGAATACTTTTCTTCGGCTACTCATATAGGTATGACTGCCACACCTAAAGAAACAAAGTACCAGTCAAGTATTGGCTACTTTGGTGAACCAGTCTATACTTACAGTCTTAAAAACGGAATTGAGGACGGTTTCCTTGCTCCTTTCAAGGTTATCAACATTACAACGAACATCGGTGACGAATGGAGACCTACAAAGGGACAAAAGGATATATACGGCAACGAGATAGAAGACCGCATTTATAACAACAGCGACTATGATTATAACATTGTTATAGAAGACCGTATAAGGGAAGTTGCGCAAGAGATAACCAACTATCTGAAAAGTACAGATCGCATGGCTAAGACCATAGTGTTCTGTGCTGATGAAACTCATGCGGAACGTATGCGTATGGCTTTGGCTAATGCCAATGCTGATATGTGTAAGAAAAATCCCGACTATGTGGTTCGTATAACTGGTAGTGACGAATACGGAAAAGGCAAGTTGGATTATTTCATTTCTGTTGCAGAGAAATACCCTGTTATAGCGACAACAAGTAAGTTGCTTTCAACTGGTGTTGATTGCAAAATGACAAAACTGATTGTTCTTGACCAACAAATCGGCTCTATGACAGAGTTCAAACAGATAATTGGTCGTGGCACTCGTCTTCGTGAGAAAGAAGGAAAGACATACTTCACAGTAATGGACTTCCGCAACGTAACACGATTGTTCGCTGACCCTGATTGGGACGGACCGATTGAGATAGACCCGAATTATCCGCCTAAACCACATATTTGCCCTGTATGTGGACAGAATCCATGCGTGTGTCCCAAACCGACACCAGAGCCCTGCCCCGTATGTGGTCAGATTCCATGTATTTGTCAACAACCGCCCAAACAACCTAAGCCAATAGTCAACTCGGATGGTTGTACAGTAAAGGTTATCAACAAGGTTGTTTCTGTATATGACACAAACGGTAAGTTGCTTCGCACGGAGAGCATTACCGACTATACAAAGAAAAGTATCATAGACACATACGCTACGATTGACACGTTCACTTCCAAATGGAAAGAAACCAAGAAAAAGTCAGACATTGCTGAAATGCTTAAAGAAAGTGGCATTGACCTTGCGGTGTTGAAGCATGACCAAGAAATGGACGATGTTGATGATTTCGATTTCATCTGCCATATAGCCTACGGCAAGAAAACACTTACACGACATGAACGTGCCAAACAAGTGAAGAAACGAGACATATTCAGCAAGTATGGAGAACAGGCACGACTTGTGCTTGAAGCCTTGTTGGATAAGTACACCAAGGAAGGTGTGGCAGAATTGGAAAGCCTTACTGTGCTTGAAAATGACCCATTCCGCAAATTGGGCTCAAAGGCAAACATCGTGAAGTTCTTTGGTGGCAAGCAAGGCTATCTCGATGCCGTAAAGGAACTGGAACAAAACATATATAATATAGCATAAAGTAAAAACAAAATATGAGTTTATCAAATTTCGTAAAACGAGTACGCAATATAATGCGCAATGATGCCGGTATCAACGGTGATGCGCAACGCATAGAACAAATGGCATGGATGCTGTTCTTGAAAGTCTATGACGAGAAAGAGAATGATTGGGAGCTGGACGATGATGATTACAAGTCTATCATCCCAGAAGAATGCCGTTGGCGCAACTGGGCGCATGACGATGGAAGCGGTAATGCCTTGACTGGTGATGAGCTGCTTTCGTTTGTCAACAACACATTGTTTGTGGAACTCAAAAACATAGAAGTAACACCAACTACCCCTATCCGTCAGGCGATTGTAAAGACCACATTTGAGGATGCCAACCAATATATGAAAGATGGAGTTCAACTTCGTCAAGTGCTGAATGTGATTGACGGTTTGAACCTTGGTGACTATGAGGAAAGTCATGCTTTCGGTGAGATATACGAGACTATCCTCAAAGAAATGCAGTCGGCTGGTTCCTCTGGTGAGTTCTACACCCCAAGAGCCTTAACCGAATTTATGGCAGAGATAGTCAATCCGCAGATTGGTGAGAAAATGGCAGACTTCGCTTGTGGTACAGGAGGTTTCATCACAAGTTGGTTGGGTGAATTGGACAAGAAGGTAAAGACTGCTGAAGACCGCAAAGAGTACAATCAGTCTGTATTTGGAATAGAAAAGAAACAATTCCCGTATATGCTATGTGTGACAAACCTATTGCTGCATGGTATTGATACGCCATTGGTATATCACGACAACTCGCTTACAAAAGATGTGCTCAACTATACAGACGGCGACAAGTTTGATGTTGTGTTGATGAACCCACCATACGGTGGAAACGAGAAGTCGGATGTCAAGTCACATTTCCCTTCTGATATGCGCAGTAGCGAGACTGCAGACTTGTTCATGGTTCTCATCATGTACCGACTGAAGAAGGATGGTCGTGCTGCGGTCATTGTCCCAGACGGTTTTCTGTTTGGAGCGGACAACACAAAGATAGCCATCAAGACCAAGCTACTCAGAGATTTCAACTTGCATACCATTATCCGTTTGCCTGGCAGTATCTTTGCGCCCTACACTTCCATTGCCACGAACATTCTATTCTTCGACAATACCAGTGCGGAGGGTGCTCCAGAGGGCTATTCTACAAAGGAAACGTGGTTCTATCGTTTGGATATGCCAGAGGGTTACAAGCATTTCTCCAAGACAAAGTCCATGAAGTCGGAACATTGCGACCCAATCCGTGAGTGGTGGAACGACCGTAAGGAGATTATTATTGCTGATGGTGACGAGAAATCTCGTTGCTATTCAGTTGAAGACCTTATCGCCACCGATTGCAACTTCGACTTGTGCAAGTTCCCGAAAGAGGATGAAGAAATCTTGCCTCCTGCCGAACTGCTTGCCGACTATTTCAAGAAGCGCAAGGCTCTTGATCATGAAATTGATAAGACATTGGCAGAGATACAGCGTATCTTGGGCATAAATGTAAATGTGGACGAATTGTAAAACGTGGAACGGTGTTCCACAAATCTAAAAGATTGGCATGGAGAATAAAGGTTTGACAAACATAAATGATGCTGCCTATCAGAAGTTGATAGACAACATAACCACGCTATGGGGTGAGGCGAAGTCAAAAGCCATTGCTGCGGTCAATACGAAATTGCTTGATGCCAATTGGCAAACTGGAAAGTATATCGTTGAATTTGAACAGGGTGGTAAACAAAGAGCTGAATATGGTAAAAGGTTACTTGTAAACCTTGCAAAGGATTTGACCGCAAGAAATGGAAAAGGTTTTAACCGAACAAACCTTACCTATATGCGTAAGTTATACTTGGCATTCCCAAAATGTGGGACACTGTCCCACAAATTGACATGGAGCCATTACTATGAACTGTTGAAGTGTGATAATGCACTTGAAATGCAGTTCTATTATAAGGAATCCATCAAGGAATGTTGGAAAGTTAGGGAACTGAAAAGACAGATGAAAAGTTGTCTGTTTCAGCGACTTGCACTAAGCACAGACAAGGCAGGAGTTCTTGCTTTGGCTAACGAGGGGCATCAAGTACAAACTCCGCAAGACATCATCCGTGACCCTTTCGTGCTTGAATTTGCAGGACTTCCCAAACAGAAACGCTATAAGGAGGGTGACTTGGAAAAGGCTCTGAAAGACCACATGGAGCAGTTCCTTTTGGAAATGGGACGTGGCTTTGCATTTGTGGGCAGACAATACTCCATGCAGATTGGAAGCCGACAGTTCAAGGTGGATTTGGTGTTCTACCACTGTATCTTGAAATGCTATGTGTTGATTGATTTGAAGCGAGCAGAGATAAAGCATGGTGATATTGGGCAGATGAACCTCTACTTGAACTATTTCAAAACAGAAGTATGTCAACCTGACGATAATCCACCCATTGGCATAGTTTTGGGAGCAAGAAAAGACGAACTTCTGATGGAATATGCCTTGGAGGGTATAACCAATCAATTGTTTGTGGCACGTTATCAACTCTATTTGCCAAAGCGTGAAGAACTGCAAGCGCAACTTGACAAGTTGTTGGACGAAGCAGAGTAATAACAATAAAATAAGGACATTTCGATTTTATAGCATAATTATGAAAAGTAATATTGGAATACAAATTATTTTGTCTATAGTACTGACTATGTGCAGTGTCAATATAAATGCACAAACGGTTGGATATACATATCGACCTTTGGCTGCCGAGGGATGCAACATGAAATATAGCGTTGCAAAGCAAGATACGGCATATTACATTATCGCAACCGTAAAGTCAGACAGACTGAATTTCCTGAAAGAATCAACCATGTTGTTGAAAACATTCGATGGTGAAGTTATAAAACTTTATGGTTCTCAGATAGGTAGCGGTTCTGAAACGGCAGGTATTGTTTCTGGCAATATAGTCCTTCCAGTGACAGAAATCAGTTCTACAGCTCAATTCAAGATAAGTCCACAACAATTTGAGTTGTTGAAAAAAGGCGTGGCTAAGATAAGGTTATCTACCATACCTATTGAGCATGAGCGGACATTTGCCAAAGATAAAATAGGCAAGAAACTTTATCAGTTCTTCTTGAAGCAGAAGAATAAGGACAATGATTTCTAACGATAGAAAATTACAATGAACGGAAAGCAATTAAAGAATAGCATATTACAATGGGCGATACAGGGAAAACTTGTACCGCAAGACCCTTATGACGAACCAGCAAGCGTTTTGCTTGATAAGATTCGTCAAGAGAAAGAACGCTTGATCAAGGAGAAGAAAATCAAGCGTGACAAGAACGCATCCATTATCTACCGTGGTGAGGACAATTCCTATTATGAGAAGATGCTCGCCACAGGGGAGGTGAAGTGTATTGATGAGGAGGTGCCGTTTGAGATACCAAAGGGGTGGGAATGGTGTAGATTGGGAGAAATATCAACTTATGCCCAAACAAAAAGAAAAATCAACGCATCGAATGCCGATTCTCAATTGTGGGGATTGGATTTGGAGGATATAGAAAAAGGAGGAAGACTACTGAATATCAAGACCGTTGGTGAGCGAAAAGCCATCGGTGACAAGACAATATTCAACCGTGGTGATATTTTATACAGCAAACTCCGTCCATATTTATTAAAGATACTTGTTGCACCCGAAGGAGGTATTTGCACTCCCGAAATCATACCTTTCACTTGCTATGGCAATATATGCAAAGATTATATTGTTAGCTTTTTGAAATCACCATATGTAGATGACTATATCAATTCTGTTACATTCGGTGTAAAAATGCCACGTGTAAGTACAGAAACTATGACATCTCTGTTAGTTCCACTTCCTCCTCTTTCTGAGCAGTTCCGTATTGATACAAAGACAAAAGAGTTGATGCCATATATAGATGGATATGGAAAAGCACAGAATAAACTCAATAAGTTAAATGAAGAACTATCCAATACTATTCGCAAGAGCATTCTCCAAGAGGCTATTCAAGGAAAACTTGTTCCGCAAATAGCCGAAGAAGGTACAGCCCAAGAACTGCTTGAACAGATAAAAACAGAGAAGCAAAAGTTAGTGAAGGAGGGCAAGCTAAAGAAGTCAGCCTTAGCTTCTTCTGTTATATTCCGTGGTGACGATAACAAGTATTGGGAGAAGTCGGAAGATGGGGCAGTATGTATTGATGAAGAAATACCATTTGAGATACCGTCAAATTGGGCATGGGTACGACTTGACGATATTTGCTCTTTTATACATAGAGGTAAATCGCCCAAATATAGCCCAATAAAGAAATATCCTGTTGTAGCTCAAAAATGCAATCAATGGGATGGATTTTCCATCGAGAAAGCGAAATTTATTGACCCACAGAGTATTTCATTATATAATGATGAGCATTTCTTGCAAAATAGAGATTTGATGTGGAACTCTACAGGACTGGGAACATTAGGTAGAATGGCTATATACTACACGATACTTAACCCTTATGAATTGGCTATTGCTGACAGCCATGTTACTGTAATTCGTCCATATAAAACGCACATCGTTTCAGAATACCTCTACTACTATTTTGCAAGTAATACGGTTCAGTCTGTTATAGAAGACAAATCGGATGGCAGTACAAAGCAAAAGGAATTGGCGACAAAGACAGTAAAAGCCTACCTTGTTCCAATTCCACCATTTGCTGAACAACAACGTATAGTACAAAAGATTAAGTCTGTAACAAGTATTATGAGTTGATAGACGGTAGTCCTGTTTGTATTGACGAGTTTTTGCCGTTTCAAATACCCGAAACATGGATTTGGTGCAAAGTCAAAGACTTGTTAGAAATACAGACAGGTGCCTCGTTCAAAAAAGAGCAAGCAAACACAAACAAGAAAGGCATTAGGATATTACGTGGTGGAAACATTCTACCCAATAAGTATATATTCAAAGATGATGACGTATTTGTGTCAGAAGAGTTTGTCAATGCGAATACCATTCTAAAGAAGAATTGCATCATTACTCCTGCTGTAACCAGTTTGGAGAATATTGGTAAAATGACAGTAATAGAAAAAGACTACAATAATGTTAGTGCAGGCGGTTTTGTATTCATCATTAGCCCTTTCATTCAAGCCTCTAATCACTCCTTGCTACTTGCGTATTTTCTTCAAAGTCCATTCCTAATTGAGGCTATGCGAGGAATAACCAAGAAGTCTGGTGCTGCTTTTTATAATCTTGGTAAAGAACGGCTGAAAGAGTTGTATCTACCATTGCCTCCAATGGCAGAACAAAGTAGAATAGTTGGCAAAATAAATGAGGTTTTATCAAGTATTATGAGCAGATAGGAAGCGAAATGTCTGAAATAGAACTGCCTTTTGAAATTCCGAGTTCTTGGTCTCTTGCTCGATTAAATGCTGTTTGCCAACTTACAGACGGCTTAAAAGCCACTGGCAAACAATGCTTATTAGACGCAAAATATCTGCGTGGTAAAAGTTCTGGAACTATTGTTGAACAAGGCAAACTTGTCTATAAGGGTGACAATATAGTACTTGTGGACGGTGAAAACTCTGGTGAAGTTTTCATCGTTCCACAAGATGGCTATATGGGTAGTACTTTCAAGCTACTATGGATAAGTTCCTCAATGTATGAACCTTATATTTTGGCATTTATACAGTTTTACAATGAAACTTTACGCAATTCTAAGAAAGGTGCAGCAATTCCACACCTCAACAAGGAGCTTTTCTATGGCCTTATAATTGGCATTCCGCCATTTCAAGAACAGAAAAGAATAGTCCAAAAGATAGAGTTGTCAGCGCAACTCTTGAAATAACTGGCTTATTTTGAAAGCAATACGCTCTTGTTCCCTTACAGGTGGTATCGGAATAAGAAAATCATTGAATTTGTTTTGGGTTAGTTGATTGATTGTGGTTGTATTACTCACATCTCTCAACTGCCCAAAGAACAAATCAGACTGCAAATAAGCAAACATATATTCGTAAATAGGAGTTTTACATATTGCCATAAATGCGCCAAATGTCATTGGCTCTGGCAAATTCCTTATAAGAGCCGATTTTCCAACTAATCGTTTGCTTCCATTTCTTGCACAAATGATGATGTCATTCTCTTCTATAAGCATTTTTTCTGATATGGAAGAACTTACTCTTACAATATCATCTAATGCTAACTTGCCATTTCGTATATTACAGGAACGTAATACGATAGTTCCTTTATCGTCAATATCTGTCGGTTTATACGTTAGACCAATATAAGAGTTTGATACATTACGAACTCTACACCATTCCCAATTACTTGGGATTTCAAAGGGAATTTGCTCTGTTATATCCCTGCATTTTTTGCCTATCTGCTCATAATACTTGTTATCGTCACCACGGAAGATAACAGAAGAATCTAAGGCAGACTTCTTCAACTTACCCTCTTTAACGAGTTTCTGCTTCTCAGCTTTTATTTGTTCAAGTAGCTCTTGTGCTGTACCTTCTTCCGCTATTTGTGGTACAAGTTTTCCTTGTATTGCCTCTTGCAATACAGATTTTTTCAAACATTCATTAAGTTCCACATTCATCTTATCTAACAGTTCCTGGGACTTTGAATATTTATCAATAATCGGCATCACTAATCCTATCTTACCAACAATACGCTCTTGCTCTGCTAAAGGTGGAAGAGGAAATAATTTGTTCTCCAGATAACCTACGATTATACGTTGTTGGTTTGCGGTTCCTTTGAATGTCGCTTCATCAATAAAATAAGGAGACTCCAAAAAGTACAAAACGAACCAACGATTTATAGTTTCACCATAGGTACGCAATATTTTCAACTCTGTCGTTCCTGCTCCTATACCATTAGGCAAACCCTCAAAGATTACAGATTTCCTGTTTTGGAAACAAGGGGTAATTTTTGCAAATGCAATATCATTGTCTGCAAAAGCTGTGTAGCCAGACTTGATTTCACCCCATTTCTTCTCGTAATATCTAAATTCAGAGCCATATCCTGCGGAAATTGCTTCCATAGGAATAAATGCTGCGGACGTATTGTCTTCAGCAACTACCTTTGGATTTATTAGGAAAAGGGATGAAACTCTGCACCATTCCCACCCATTCGGTATCTCAAATGGTATCTCCTCATCAATGCATTTCACCTCTTCCGTAGCAAGTATCTTCTCATAATAGGAACTCATAGAACAAATCCATGCCTATTTATTAGGACAACTTAATGTTTCACTAATAAACGAATAGAAATGGAATTAGACAAATTTGAAGAGTTTCTAAGCCAAGGCAATATGGCTAAGAACACGATTTCGGCATATCTGTATGCCGTGAAGGAGTTTGGCTCTCGACACAAAGAGTTGAACAAGAGAAACTTGTTGGTTTACAAGACCTACTTGATTGAGACTTACAAACCAAAGACGGTGAACCTCCGTATTCAGGCGTTGAACAAGTACCTTGTATTTGTAGGCAAGACTAAGCTCCGCTTGAAGTCGGTCAAGGTGCAGCAACGTTCTTATTTGGAGAATGTCATCAGCAATGCCGACTACACCTTCTTGAAGAACAAGTTGAAGAAGGAAGACAACTTGGAGTGGTACTTTGTGGTGCGTTTCTTGGCAGCGACTGGTGCCAGAGTGAGCGAACTTGTGCAAATCAAGGTTGAGCACGTGCAAGTAGGCTATTACGACATCTACACCAAGGGTGGCAAGATACGGCGTATCTATATCCCCAAGACATTGCGCACGGAAACTGAAAAGTGGTTGCAGACACTCAACCGTACAAGTGGCTATCTCTTTCTCAATCGCTTTGGCGAGCGTATTACTACAAGAGGCATATCACAGCAGTTGAAGAACTATGCGGTGATATATGGCTTGAATGAAAAAGTGGTGTACCCTCACTCATTCCGCCATCGTTATGCCAAGAATTTCTTGGAGAAGTTTAACGACATTGCCCTGCTTGCAGACCTTATGGGGCATGAAAGTATCGAAACGACACGTATCTATCTACGAAGAAGCAGCATTGAGCAACAAGAGATAGTTGACAAAGTGATAACCTGGTAATCGGAGCATATTCTATATCTTTTGATATGTTATCCATGCTATTAAACTATGCAAACGTGTATATGCTTTTTACAGCAAGTCGAATTGATTATCAGCGTTTTGCATTACCTTTGCACTCAAAAGAAAAAACGCATGGGACTATTCAAGAAGATAAAAGACATATTCAGCAACGACAAAGGCAAGGAGACAAACACGCAAGAGAACGTTTCCTTGCCTTCTTCTATAAATGTACCTCAACAGTCCACCAAGCAGCCTTTGGTAATGCCTGGTGTTACTGAGGTTATAAAGGCAAGGTCGTGTCTGAAAGCAAATGACACAGAACAGACTAAATGCCAATACGAGAGTGCGGTTCAAAAAGGATATTCATTGAACCTTGAACCCTATAATTGGCTACTTCGCCATTATATAAGCAAAGAACAATGGAGCGATGCCAAGCGTGTTCTGTTGCTTGTTCCTGCAAAATTCAGACAAGATGCGCTTGTTGTCGAATTTAGGGAAGTAATAAGGCAACGAGAAGACAAACTACCCAAACAAGCCAATCTCCACAGAAACATTACCACCAAAGATACATTGGCAAACCGATACAAAAGTTTGATTGCTCAACTGCCCGAATTTGACTTCTACACAAGTGGAAATGACGCTCTGTTTTCAGAAGACGCTCCAATGTGCCATCAGATAGAATATATAATCAGCCATATAGAGAATGAACTACGCAAGGCAAAGGTTGCCGAAAAAAGCAAGGATTATATCACCGCAACCAATATCTATGAAGAGCTGATTGCCAACGGCTATTGGAAGCCAGAGCCTTACAACCGTCTGCTTTATATCTATGATAAGGCAGGACTTACAAATGGTGTAAAGGAGTTGCTTGTTCTTGCAATAAGTTTCTTTGAAAATCTGCAAAAGAAACAGAAACAGGAATTATTACGCCTTGCCGACAAGTACAAAAGCAGAGCCTATGCAGAGGCGAAAATAAATCAAGGAAAGACTGTGGTATATTTCGATGGTTTCTTTGAAATATACATGCCTTTCCCTGATATTGATGTCTGGAAGCGAATACTCGCTGACACTACCGCTTAATGCCCGAACTCTTCTTGGGATAGTGTTTGCTGTGGGCGAATCTCATGCAGCGTCTGGCAAAGCTGAAAATATCCTCGTCCTTATCCCTCCAAGGCAATTCCGAATTGGAGCCACCGCCACTTCCCGACTGCGTGATGCTTGTTGCCCCATTGATGCCCTCAATGAACATCTTGACGGCTGTGCCAAGCACATCTTTGAAACGCATATCGCACATATCTTCAATGATGGTGTTCTCTGCCATTTTCTTGGCTTCGGGTACATTGGCGCAAATTCTACTGCTCATCGTCAGCAGTTCTTGGAAACAGCCTGCAAGGATAGAGGCTTGGGCGTATGTTTGCAATGTCCGTGATGTTTGCTCCTGCACGACACGCAATGTTTCAGCCTCAGACTTCTGCGCCCTTGTCATGGTTCTGAACTCAGCAAGGGCTTCATCGGCTGCACTCAGTTTTTCTCGTTTGTCCGTCAGCTTGAACTCCAAGGTGGACAACTGACATTTGAGCCGTTCCAGTTCCTTTGACAACTCGGAATGTTCGCCATTCTGTTGTTCCAACAATTTCTCAACCTCATGGATTTTGTTCTCCACCTCAAACTTCTGGTGAGTGAGGTTTTCTATCATCGTTTTCAGACCTTTAACGGCATTCTCCTTTCTGCGAATGTCAAGTTCCAGTTTGCCATTTGCGATTTCCAACTCACGACTTTCGGCTTGGAGTTGTCTATACCATTCGTCACGAGGGACATGCTGGGCATTGGTAGCCGAAACGGATTCGCCACGTACCAAGCCCCACTTTTTGTTGACCTCTGCCAAGTAGTCGTGGATAGCATCCAGTTTGTTTGCATCACCACCAAAAGTATCTCGGTATTTGATACGCATCTTCTGTTTCTTCTCATCGTACATAATGGGCGTGACAAGGCAATGGATATGCGGTGAAGACTCGTCAAGATGGACGGAAAAGTCAATGATGTTGTCTTCGCCCCAAGCATCAGCTACAGCCTTGTAGATGTCCTTTGCCCACAATTCTATCTCCGATTTGCGCTTGACATGGCTGTTGTCTGCGCCTTTCGCTCGCTCCACATTTTGGTCTCCGAAAGCCATTTCTCGCATTCTGTCGGCATCGCCCGAAAATATCATGTTGCAGGCAATGCGATATTTTGGCGTTTCAAGCCCTTTGTTAGGGTCTTCCGCACCAGTGGCTTCCAAACGGTCTTGAAACCGTTCTAAAACGGGCTTAGAAGAGCCGAGAGGCACAATCTTACCGCCCTTGACTATCTCAAAGTTGAGATGCGCACGGCTCTTATCGTAATTAAACTTCTTGTTGGAGGCTTTTGCTTCCCATTGGGATTCCGTCCAACGCCTCTGATGTTCGTTGTCTTCACCTGCCGAAAACGACTTGACGGCTTGTTGGTGAAACACCTGGTATTCTGGCATAATGTTATTTCTTAGATGGGGTAATGAATTTTATAAAATGAGCTTGCTCTGGTGTCCTCCTGGGGGCTTGCCCGACGGAGCATAATTCGGTTGGTGATAACCATACCGAGGATTATGTTCCCCATCTACATTATGCGTACATATAGGCAAGCCTCTTCTGTTGTGTACCATCACTGCTCTAAAACGGTTTTGATGAAGTCTTGGCATTGCGTTCTTACTGGCAAACTGACAGCATGAAGGCAAATGCCAAGACAAAAAATGAAAGAACGGAAGGTTACATTTCACGCTGTTCGTGGAAATGCTCTACATCTTCCGCCAACAACTGCTCTCTCACATCATCAGGGATTTCTTCCAAGGAATGGATTTGCTCCATTTCCGAAGGAGTGATTTCTGATGAAGTGGAAGAAGGCAAAGGCAAAGTTAAAGAAGTCGGATCTGAAACAGACTTGTTCGGGTTCTGTTCCGACTTCGCTTTGCCGTTGTCTCGCTTATAAAGGGCATTGGCTGTATAAACCGTTTCTCCCTCATGTTTCCACGCTGCTATGCACCGCATATCCATAATGGTGGTAAGGCAATCAGTTTTTATTGTTACGATACCCAATTGTTCCAACTGTTTCAAGAAGCGGATTACCGTCTTTCGGTTGCAGTTCCATTCCTTTGAAAGTTCAAGGGCAGATACACAAGTCTGTCCTTGCATTAGTGGTTTGGATATGCCACGCTTGGTATAGGTGGTATCGGCTGTTGCCGTGTGGTGAAGCAGTCTGCGGAAGCATTGCATTCTGTTGATGCCTCCCTCGTTGCTACTGAGAAAATTCAGTTGTTCGTCCGTCAATGACAAATAGTAAGTGACAGGGCGAGTTTTGTCTATCTCTTTTCTTTCCATGTCCGAATGGTTTATAAATGGTGAATGACTGAAAGGACAACAAATCATCGGTGAATACCATGCTGTTGCCGTGGCATATCCTCACTGACAATCTCCATGAGTTTTCTATCCAAGCGTTGAAGTTCATCTTTGTTAAGACTGTTTATTGCCTCTATGCTTACTCGTAATGCAACGGCACGTCTTCCATACAAAATGGCTTGTTCGTCATTGTATATGGCATGGTTTGCACCAGTTGCTTCAATGTAATCATTGACGGCATCCCTCATGGATAGTTCACGAAGTCCTGTCTTAGCCCAGAGGACAGACAGTTTGATTGCCTGTTCCTTCTTGGCTTCAAATTCTGTTGTCCTCATGGCTACTTAACACTTAAATTTTTCAAGATACGGTTGGCTTCTTCTGAAACCTGCGTCTTTGACGCAATCGCATTTCTGCGAATCCATGTCAAGAGTTCCGCTTTCTCGAAATACACCATCTTGCCATTCGGCTTGTAATAAGGAATGGTCTGCTCATGTGTCATCTTGTAGAGCGAACTTTTTGTCACTCCCATAAATCGGGCAGCTTCTTCCAAAGTCAGCACTTCCTTACCTGCTGACAGGGTATTTTCAAGCACTTCTACTCGCTTGGCGAGTTTTAGGTTCTCCAGCATGAGTGCTTGAACATCTGGAGTAACGCTTTGATTGGTTCGTGATTCCATAATCTGTTGATGTTTTAATTTGACTATTTCATCATGACCATTGTTTGTGATTGCAAGTTGAAAGTGGTGCAAAGGTATGTAAGAAATTTCTCATTCTGTTAGAAATGCTTGGTCAATGACGAAATCTTAAGTTATATTATAATAATGAAGTCGTTTCATACTCTAAATCATACTTGAATGAAATAAAGTGAAGACAAAATCAAACTTAGAAACGATAGTAAGAATACAAGAGAAACGCTGTTTTTGAAACTTGGTTGTCAAACCCTCAAAACAGCCATAAAATGCAGAAATGGTGCTTGGACTGTAATTTTATAGTTGCAAATACGCAATTATCTCTTTTTTATTTGGAAATTTTTGTTGCACGTTTGTTACGTGGAGGTGTTTTGTAAAATAACAGCACTGATAATCAGCGTGTTACACATCGAAATAATCCCACGAAGTACAGCATTGCTCCATAGAAATGGACGGTAAGATAGCGTATTGTCCATTTTGCCCATGCTCCTTCCCATTTTGGCAATAGCGAAAAAGCCCATTGTATTGGTCCGAAAATGGTGAGCATACCCAACAGAATCTGTTGGCAATAGATGGTTCCCCACCAACCAATGCGGAAAGTTATCAACGCTATGAGCATGATTATCTTGTCTATCATCATCACAAGCCCGGCTGACGTGCTTGTCATTTCTGCCTTTACGATGTTCTTTTCATCTTGGGCTGCAGCATCGGCATCAGTCACGTCCTGGACACTGCTTTGGGTGAGTAATGTGCTGACCGCATTGCTTGCAGCCTTGATTGTGGACATTGGATCATAGGCTTCATCGCCCAACTGATACATCAATTGTTGGACATCAGCCATCCTGTCTTCCACTTGCGCCGCTTCCGCTTCATAGAGGTCGTGGGTGTAGCTACCTATAGCATTGGGTATGTAACTAAGGAAGTCCAAGGCACACCATGAACTTCTTCCACCACCAATACCTGTATCTGCAGGTGGGTACCACCAACAAAGGATGATACTAATCGCCAATGGCTTGAACAGTTTCATTACATCCAACGGCTCACGCTTGACCATCATCTTGTAAGCCATATTTGCACACATGATGATGGCGAACAATCCGGCAAGAGCCATTGACATCTGGAGAATCCACCAGAAGGGCCCTTGTCCACCGGTGAAAGTGGCATCCGTCAGAAACTCATTTGTGCGGAATATTACATCATCAATCTCCTCTTCAAGCAGATTGATGCCAAAGTCTACCGCTGTACTGTCATTTGTCATACGCTGTTATCTTTTTGTTTTATGTTTTACAGTTCCTGCATCGTTTGCGCTGTTACGCCACCTGTTGTATGATGCGGTTGCATTCTCACTAACCCTATGATGGAATTGTGTCATGGCTGCTACAATGTTGTCAGCTTGGCGTTTTGTAGCCAAATAACGTATTCTCAATAGAAGATTGTCATTGGTTGTTGTTATCTCATCATATATGGCGAGATACTGCTTTTGCCGTTCGCTGTTTGGCATATATGCTTTCTTTGTGGTCTTAATGGCAAAGTCATACATTTTTCCAAGGTCTTCCCATGCCGTTATTTCCTCGCTGCATGTCTTTCCATTCAAGCTGCCGATATTTGATTTGAATGCTCGCAACTTTGCTTGTATTTTCTCACCTTCAGTCAACCAGGCAATGTCTATTTGCCTGTCTGCGATGTTTGTTGCTTCCACCTTTGCCCGTGCTTCCAAATCTGCCTTGATACTGTCGGCATATTCCACCTGAGGCATAGAGGCTATATTTGCTGCCATACGCAAAGTGTTTTTGACGGATGTGACTGACTTAGCTCCTTTTTTATAGCCACTGTGCGTAATGGAGTAGTATAAGTCCGGGGTTAGAACGCCTGCTCCTAACTCCATAACTTGTATCTGCCCCATCTTCGAAGCATCATGGTTGTAGGTCATTGACTGACCAAATGTATTTACTGTAACCGCCATCATTATGATAGCCATTGCTATTTTATATGGTTTCATGTCGTTGTGATTTCTGTGTTAATAATCAAGCATTCCGGCTTCCATCCAGCGCCCTAAGGCATCGTTGGCCACCTCTCTTATGGTCTTTGATCGATACAGCTCTGATTTCCAATAACTCGTTCTTGCCTTTATGAACTTCCAAGTCTGGAAATAGGCCGTGTTAACTATGGATTTTATACGGTCTAACGATTTGTTGATATTCTCTATCATCAGCATCATTGACGCTGTGGTACAATGGACTTTGCCACTGGCATAGGCAGCGAGTACTGTTACGGAGGTGTATAGGTTCTGACACTCCGTTGCCAAATTCCTCACGGCTCTGACGTTGACGGCAAGCAAGAGGGTGTCGGCAGTTTCAAAACGCTTTCGTTTTACAATTTTTTCATTGAAGTCCGACAACAAAGACTTGTACTTCCCGATTTTGTCTGATACCGTATCATAGGTTCGATAAACGTTAAAGCCTGTACTCACAGTGTTGTACACAAGGTCTATCACGTCAAACGCTTTGGTGTATTTGTCAAGTTCCCAATTGACATCTCGGTATTCACGATGTGTTACCTTGCTTGCCTGATGCAGGAGCTTGTTGCTTTCTTCAAGCGTGGATCGTGCCAACAACAGACTGCGTTGCTTCTTGTGGTCGTTGATGTATGCTTCTATTGTGGGAATGTCGCGTGGAACAAGCTGTGCCTTTACTCCAATGGGTGACAGTTGGAATATGCACGTCAATACAAGCATGAGCCATTTCAGCACATGGTTGTCATTGTGTTTCGTATTACCTGTATTATTCATTTTACTCATATTTATATGTTACTGATATTACTCATATTCATTGTCTTCATCTTCCCATTCATAGTATGCACTTCCGCTGTTATGCAGCCATCGTCTACGACAACGTTCCGCAATAGTGAGCTTCCTGTCTTTGTCTGCATTTAGCTTGGGAACAAGGTCATGTACCCAATCTAAGAGGCTATGCTTGTAATGGAGGAACTTTTCCACCATAACAAGGTCGGTATATATCCTTGCAAGGCGTGCCTCTATGCTTCTGGCAATTTCCAGTCTGTCACTTGCCCATAGCAAATGCCTGACTCCATCCGTGTCATCAGTTTCTATTCCTGGAGTCTTGGAATATTCTACGGTGACATCGCAGTTGGGATGATCTTTGGCAAGTTCGCTTATCCGTTGGTTGACGAGTCTTGCATTTTCTTCATCTGTGTTATTGGAATCCAGTTCCATAGTCTCAACAACGGAAGTGTCACTCCAGCTGCTCGTCAATTGCCAGTCGATCTGTACGATTGCACGGTGTATCTTGATGCCCAGGAAATACTTCGGTTTTCTCGCAATGGAAAGGGATGCTTTGAAAATGACCTCACCCTTGACACTGCCCACAGTGCCATGACGGATGAACGTGTAGCCAGTCCAAGAACCATTGTCCGTCCATGTGATGCCGTAAGCATCTTTCATGGCTTTCATCAGTTGAGGTATTCTGTTGTAATCATCCGTTTGAGCCTTCTCTCCATCTTCTGCTTCCTTTATGGCTTGTTTGGTCTGGACGATGATGTCATTGGTGTTGTCAAGCTGCGACTGTAGTTCATTTATCTTTTTCTTGTTATTTTCGTATTTGGTACGATAGGTGTTGTATTCCTCAGTTGTGGCAGCATTGGACATCTTGCGTAACAACTCGCTGTTTTCCTTGTTGAGCGCATCCAACTCCTTTTGTAAGTAGTCAACTTCTTGTTGGAGTTGTGTGAGCTTGGCTTCAAGCTCACCAGTCTGTACCGCTCCACCATCACCGTTTAATGTAGAACGCATGGAACAGCTCTTTGTATGCTCACTTACATTTCTGCCGCATTTGTCACATTTGTAGGTTGTGCTGCCTTTTCCTAATGTTCCTCCATCATGGCAGGTTATACTGAATGTAGCTGTAGAAGCACCTGCTATCTTGCGTGCATCTGTGGCATTATAGTAGTGTCGGGTGTCATAACCTATATAATAGGTGTAGTTTGACTCGTTGGGGTGAGTGTCCATATAGTCCTGCAAGTCATCGGCGTTGTTGATTTCCTGATGGTCACCATTGGCATTATATTGTGTCAGCCTTGCATTCATCTGAGCCATAAATGTATTCCAGTCCATACTGTAGCTGTCATAGACCGCTTCGTATACTTCTTCTTTTACGTCCCACGATTTTGTTACATTGATTGAATAAGCGTATGCCTTTGCATATTGCCCACTTTTCTTTTTGCTCAATATGTAGGCAGAAATGTAGTTGTTTATTCTATACATGTTCCGAGAGTCTTGCGCGTTTAATTCCGCAACCCGTTTTCTGCTCCATCCTGCATGAGTTTCTGAATTTGAGAGTATTGCCTCATATTGGGAGGAACTTGGAGAAAAGTTTGGATCCTTTGTGTTTATTCTATACCAATGGTCTCCATACAATATGGCATCGTCATCCTTGGGCGGAACGTAATCACAGAGTGTTTCCGAGCCGTAGTCTCGTCTGTAGATATACACTCTCTGTGTATAGTATTGACCTTGCGAGGCTTTGGAATAGTCATCAATCCATCGTGTGAGATTATAGTCACCAATACAGAAAAGGTCTTTAATCTTATCTTCACCCACAAGTCTGTTCAACACGTGCTGCGTGGAACTGTTCTTGAAATCAGCATACAAACCGCTTGCATTATCCACAAAGGTCAATATGCTGCCAAGTTTCTGCTGAAAGGTTCCACCGAAACTGGTTCCTTTCAGCAATTCGTTCATTCCATTGTTAAAACCGGCATTGGCCATACCAACACCTTTCCCGATAAGATTGTCCAAGTCTTTTTCCAAATTTTCTTTGGTAAAACTGTTTTCTATGTCATCCCCAAGGTGTTCAAAAAGATTCTTCCAATCGATTCCACCTAATTGGGTGATATTGAACACTGCTTTCAGTTCTTCGGCTATTTGTAAAAAGGCTATATCTTTGAAGCTGAGGGTGCTGTTTGTCACAACACTCTCAAATTGCTGGCAAAGGGACTTTACGTCTTCTGTGGTTTTCAAAAGATAGCTGCCCCAGTAGATTGTCGTAGAAGGATCCTTGACCATCAGCTGTGCGCAGGTTATGGTCTTTGGAATAATTCTCTTGCTTACTATGTTATAGATACGGTTATAATAGTAGTTCTCTTTCTTGTCGTCCCAAAGATTGAGATTGGTAAGAGCCTTTCTGTCAAGGTACTTGGAAGAAAAGATACCTGCACTGGCAATTTCAGCTGCTTTATAACTGTCGTAAATCTTTTGAAGGTTCTCATTGTGAAGAGCCTCCATTGCGGCCTCTGTTGTAAAGGCTTCCGACATAGCTTCCATTGTCTTGTAATCCACATTGACACTGGCATACTGTGCCTTGGCTGTGTTCACAGCCAAGGAGAATATGATGGTTAATATGATGGCAAACTGTCTCATTTTCTTTGGTTTTGTTGTCTATTTATTCTGTTTCAAGTTAAGTACTTGTCCTGCATTGTTCACTTTTTGCGCAAAGGCAAGGGATTTGCTTATGCCAGAAAGAGACCAGTCACGACAATAGGCTTCAATGGCTTCCTGATGGCTGCATTGAAGTTGTTCCTTATATAGTTTCAATGCCTCTTTCTCTGCTCGCTCTGTCGTGTAGGTCATATAACATTCCCTTGGTTCCTCGACGCCATACACATCACTGGCCAGACCTCGACGGATGAAGACTTCTCGGAAAAAGCTTCGTCCCTCCGTATTTTCCAGACGGTTGATAGTGAATATCTTCCTGCACTCCACATCAGTCAGTCCAAGCACAGCCTTGATGTCATCAAAACGCTCCTTGAACTTTCCCTGGTCGAGAAGAATGGTAACGTCAGAATTGTTGATAATGGCTTCCTTGACAATCGGACTGCCAATAATATCCTGCAACTCCTGCGTAACGACACCTACCATAGCCCAGAATTTTCGGGCGGTTTTATACAGATACTTGATGTATTCTGCCATCATAGGTGATGCTACTGCTTTCCATGCTTCTTCAATGACAAGCACCTTGCGATTCTTTTTGATGCGCATCTTTTGGATAAAGACATCCATAATGATAAGCGTTACAAGAGGGAAAAGAGTCTTGTTGTCCTTGATGGTGTCAATCTCGAACACGATGAATGTCTCGTCGAACAGGCTACTATCTATGTTCTCATTCAAAGTTCGCTCATATGTGCCGCCACGGTAGAACTCTGACAAAGAGTAGTTGTATGAAGACAAGTCTATACCCGTAATCTTGTTCTCGTTGCAGATGTAAGGTATGCGTTCAGTACTGTATTCAAAGAAGCTGTTGAACGACAATTCATCAACAACCAAAGCCTTGCGTCTGTCTTCCATTTCCTTAATCTTCTTCCAGATACGTTCCTCCACCTCTTTGTTGGTGTCGGTAGGCTTGCCCTCTGTGGCTGTCTCAATGAGGAACTTCTTGTGCAGGGCATCTATCTGGGACTTGTTGTAGCCTTTAAAGCCTACGAAATAGGCTTCGTAGTACTCCTTGATAACCTGCTCAATAAGCAACTCCTCTATCTTTGTCGGTATGGCGGAGTTGCCTTTCCAAATGAGCATGATAAGGTTCTTCAGAAAGTCCATTTTCTCCACGTTCAACTCCTCTCGTTGTATGCGGAAAGGATTCATTGTGATAGGATGTTCTTCCGTATAGCTGATGTATTTGCCACCGACATACTCACACAGTCCCTCATATGAGTTTCCGGTATCAACCATAACTACATCGGTATTCTGCTCCCATAATTGGCGTACTACACTGTTCATGTGGAACGATTTGCCACTTCCACTTGGACCCAAACAAAAGAAATTGCTGTTGTCCGTCAATTTCCTCTTGCCTTCCTTACCGGAAATATCAATAGCTACAGGCACTCCTTGACGGTCTGTATAATAGACCTTCAAAGGTGTGTCCTCACTCTTAGGGAGTTTTTCCTTATACATCAAGCATCCGGCTGCATCGCTTAGGGTAAGGAATCGGTCATAATCCTTGTTCAGCGAATAGCAGTTGCCTGGGAAGGTACTGACGAACAGCTCCAATTGGTTGTAAGCTCTTTGACTTATCTGAATGCCGATACGTCTGAAGGTATTCTCCAGATGGTTGGTGCATTTTTGAAGATCCGCTTTCACATCTACAGTGACCACAAGGTTGAAGTGACAATATACAAGCTGCTTGTTTTCTCTTGCTATCAGCTCTTCTACCTTCTTGATGTCCTCTACAGCAATCTGATTGCTTGGGTTTGGAAGTGAGGCATGGCGATTCTTCTTCTTTGCCAACCTACTCATCTCCTGCTTCTGACTTGGCAGGAAGATGACTTGGTTGAAGACAACGCTCTTTGCTTCAGGTATGCTGTCCACCATAGACATCAAGTCCACAGGCATACTGATATTGTTGACCTCGATGTTGGTATATGGACGGATAAGCGTCGGCAAGACTATGCTGTCCACATCCACCAAACTATATACCTTGAACTTTCTGTCTCCGATACCGATTTGGTCATCCTTGACATTGAAGTTGTTCAAAGAAACATTTTTGCTAGTGTAGTTCTGGGAAAGATACTGGTCAACATAGAACTTGGCTTCACTGGCAGACAAGAAGCGTGAAGAAACGCCACGGTCACGAAGTTGGTCTCTCACCTTGCCGACTTTGACAAGAAAGTCTTTCCATTTCTTGTCATCATAACTGAACAGACGGCTTTTCTTGTTCTCTTGTGTAATGACGATATATGTGCTACAATCCGTATACTCTCTTCCCTTGAAGTACCTGAAATAGCTTTCAGACAGGAACTCCTTGTTGCCCTTGTCCGTACATTGGAACTTCTTTTTCGTGAAAATATCCTGCTTGTGGATGGAATAGCCTTCACCAAGGGTTGACATCAGTGATGACAACAGATTGGAGAAAGAATTATACTCATTTATGTCAGCGCAGAATTTCTGTACTGGGTTCTGCATTGTAAGTATGGCAGAAAACTCACCGGTCTTGGTGTATAACACACCGATACCATCTATATCCTCGATGGAGAAATAGATTTCCTTGAAGATTTTGGCTCGTTTGCTCCCTGTACCGAAAGAATACACGGAAATTGCCATGCCAAGGCATACGGCAATCAGAAAAATGATAACGTAAATGACCATTGTTTTTGTTTATACAAGTAAGGGTAGACTCTTACCGCCGTGGATCGAGCCTACCCGTTGATTGTTTACTATGTTATAACTTTACATTTCCCATCGGCTGTAAATGATTTCACAAACGCTCTCTGTAAGCATAGACATAAATGCCCTTGTCGTTTTTCTTTGAGTAGAGTCCTTTTCGTTGCTTGACCATTATAAGGCAAATTCCACTACTTATGGAAACTGCTGCAAATGCCAATGCGATAAGGAAACCAACCAGAGCGTAAACCAACATGAAGCCCAATATGCCGACACCGGCGGTGACGGCTGCCCAAGTGATGTAGCGTCCCTGAAGTCCCATGAACTCCAAAGGACGCTGCAATCCCTTAAACATCTGGTATTCCATGTTTGTCTCTGTCATCTCTGCCATAACACGACGTCTGGATTAGTTACTGATACCGAAGAAGAGCGGGAGGGCATTGGCTGCGGCAATCAAGAAGATACAAGCACCGACGGTCATCATGATCTTCTTCTTGAAATCTTGCTGATTTAATATAACTAACTGAAATACAGTATCATTCCAAACGGCAAAACCTCAAAAGAAACAAATCAGAAACAATAATGTACCAAAACCCCATTCTGCAAACATGAGATAACAAAAATTAACGTAGATAGAATGGGAAATTTTCCGATTGTGGGATTTGGCTGGATGCTTTACAAGAGATACATCTATCCATCGAATAACGTGAGTTCGGGGTGTTTTATAACATCATAATGTGAGTAATAGTTGCCCAAACTCCTCCTTGGGTCATAAAAAAGAGGCAAATTTCAAGTTTTTGTGGATATATCTTGGAGATTACGAGAATATTTACTAATTTTGCGAACTATTAATAGAAAATATTCATATTATGAGTTTGCAAAAGAATGTACTTGAGGTGATGCAAAATAGCTCTCGTTCAGTATTTAATGTACAGTCACTACGTATGTTGACTGACTGCGAAGATAGTCAAAAGCTCACTCAGTCGTTACATTATTACATAAAAAAGGGCAAGATTCGTAATCCTCGCCGTGGCATATACACAAAAGCGACTTACGACGAGAAGGAAATGGCATGTAGCTTGTACCGTCCGGCTTATATCTCGTTGGAGTATGTGCTTCAACGAGCAGGTATAGTGTTCCAGTATGATGATACCATAACGTGTGTGAGTTATCTCAATCGCATAGTGGATATAGACGACAAAACATACCAGTTCCGTATTATCAATCCTGAATTATGGATTGGTATGGAGGGTATCGAACAGAAGGATAATACACTTATAGCTGTACCAGAGCGTGCCTTTCTTGATATGGTTTATTTGAGTGCAGGTAATTGCTACTTCGATAACCTGCATCCGTTGAACAAAACAAAGGTAAAACAACTTCTACCGCTTTATAAGTCGAAGGCGTTAATGGAAAGAGTTACTAAACTATTAAATCTAAAATAGATATGGACAAGAACAAGCATAAGCTATACATGGCACAGATATTGAGTCTGATATTCAAAGATAAAGATCTCTGTAATGTTATAGCATTTAAGGGAGGTACATCATTGATGTTTTTCCACAATCTCAACCGTTTCTCAACCGATTTGGATTTCAATTTGCTTGATGCTACGAAACTTGACATTGTGTACGATAAGGTTAGAGCGATATTGACTCGGTTTGGGACTATTGATGATGAGGCAAAGAAACTCTTCGGACCAATACTAGTATTGAACTATGGAAAAGGGGAACGAATGCTAAAGGTTGAGATTTCGATACGCGAGTATCCAAACCACTATGAGATGCGCTCTTTGGCAGGAACTGACATTCGTGTTATGACAATGCCAGATATGTTTGCTCATAAACTATGTGCTATGGGTGAGCGTTTGTCACCTCGAGATATTTTTGATGTGTGGTTCTTCTTGCAGAACCATACTGAGATTAATGAGGAAATTGTTCAGTTGAGAACAGGTAAGAGTGTTGCAGAATATGCAGCTTGGTGTGCTGAGCATGTACGCGAGGCTAGTCCAAAACTTCTGATGCAGGGACTTGGCGAAGTGCTCAATGATGCCAAGTCCAAGACCTTTGTCAAAAACAAACTTATTGACGAGACATCTTCGGCACTAGAACTTTTCTCAGCATTTCCTATCATATATAAAGAGTAAGTTTCTACTGATATGAACTGAGAACTGAGATTTGTATATATAAAAATGCTACGTTGGGTTCACTAAATTATTTTAACTTCAGAATGCTCTCAAAATACAAAAAGGTGAGAACAGAGGAAGGTGGCCAGTGGGAAGATGTCATCAAGCTCAAGTATATCGAGGAACTTGCGGCAACTTTGGGTGTATAGGGCTAAAAAACGGTATTCATTAATTTATATAAAAAAGGCAATCATTCCCAGTGAACTACGGAAATATATTAAAAGGTAATTTGTTGAGCTTTAGTTGGTTACATTTAATTAGTAGCCCCTACATACGAATTAAAAAATGCATATTGAAGACATTATTCAGAAGAGAGTAAAATTATGATTAAAACGCTGAATAACAACTTTATTCAGGTATAGCTATTTTTCAAAGCTACAGATTGAGGCATTTATGGGTGGTCAAAGGAATTAAAGAGGAGGCCTCCCGATTATTTTGTTACTCTGGCGAGAAATCGGTATTGGATAGTTGCAAGCGTATTTAGCGGGTTACACGAAATCATTGTATTTTAAGAATAATCTTACCAAAAGCAACATCAGCTATACTTCCTCTTTCTTTTGAAGTATAGCTAATGTTATTAAATGAAATGCGACAACTACTTGTAGTTTATCAAATGCTTATCTCAGAATAGACCGGATAAGCGTTCATGTATCTTTCTAAACGAGAGACCTACGATATAATTTGCCAGTCATCAATAAGAATATTCCACTCAGTGATAATAGCAAGACGGCTGATATCACTATGTGTTGCATTTGTATTCCATAAGGAAGAATAGCCGGAATAACCAAATAGCTAGTTAACGGGAAATACGAGGCAAACTCGGTAATTTTGCTATCAGGATTCGTGGCTGCGTACATACAGAAGTAAATGGCCAACAGATTTATCATATTGCTCATCACCATAGGAACTGACGAACCATTGTTAGAAGAGCATATAGCAAAGATCGTTGATAGAGAGCCATTAAGAAGAAATCCCATGATGAAGAATAGAATCAGCCATGACAACAGTGATCCGGAAAACAGAATTGAACTGAAGTCCATATTTGACCAAACATTTGTTTTGTCTATGTATTGGAAATGGTTACCTATCAGCACTGTTACCCTAGTATAGGCAAAGAAAGCCACCAACCATATCATCAATTGAACCAATGAAGCTACTGCCAGACCTAGAATCTTTCCAATCATTAATCTTCCCGGCTTAACAAACATAGACAAAACTTCAGCCAACTTATTCGATCGCTCTTCAGCAATACTCTTTACAATATTATTATTGAAGAGAATGAACATAATGTAAAGCAGCAGTCCCATTCCATAAGCCATGAGCTTGGCTTTTTCAATCTCTTTCTTGTCTGACGAGGCTTGACTATAAACAACAGATACTTTTGTGAAATTAGTCAATCTCAATAATTCTTTTTCGTTGACACCGTGTCTTGCTCCAAACTGATATACAAACTCACTATTGATAAATGATTCTATATCTTGAATGTATAGAGTAGACGTATTAGCCAGGTCCTCCGGCATATACAAATGCACCTGATTAGCATCATTTTGGTGTATAAAAGACGCATTTTGCATATCTACCACTCCGACATAATCTTTATAGCAGAAAGCTCCACTTTTGACTCTTTCGGCATCTAGTTTGTTAAGTGCAACAAATTTCAAATTACGATAGTCTATAGAGTCATAAGGGAAATCGTGGCTGATGACACCCACAAAGTGCCTTTGCTTAATTGTAGCTGAATTCGGTGTCCCCGAAAAGATTGAAAAAATCACAGGCAGCATAAAAAGAATAGGCGTTACTAAAGCAAAAAGATAAAAACTTCTGCTTTTAAATTTCACCATGATTTCACGACGTACGATATAATATAACTGTTTCATGAGCATCTTACAGAATTTATGAAAATTTCCTTCAGATCGGGAATTTTGTGATTTAGCGAAAGAATTTCCGTATCATCTATATCTTTCATCATCTGTTTGTACGTGTACGCATTATCAGTCTTTACAACATATATGTATATATCGGCAGTCTTTTCTTTAACTATCAAATGTTTCTCATCAAACAGTAATGGTGTCTGCGATTCTATCTGATATTCTGGCATTAGATGCGTCAACTTCAGATGTTCCAGTTCATCATCGATGATTAGATTTCCTTTATTGATCATGAAAATATGATCACAGAATCGTTCCGCATGTTCCATGTGATGAGTGGAAAGTAGAATAGTTACGCCTTCTTCCTTTTTTTCGAGAATTATTTTCTCCATCTCAATAGCGCTGATTGGATCTAGACCGCTGAAAGGCTCATCTAGTATAGCAAGGAATGGCTGGATCAGGAAAGTGCAAACAAACTGTACTTTCCTGGCTGTCCCTTTCGATAGAGCTGCGATAGGAGTCTTTATGTGTTTTGACAATCCGAGGCGTTTGATGTAGCATGACGCTCGCTCCATTGCTTCCTTTGGTGTTAGTCCCCTGAGTTGTCCGATATACTTCACTTCGTCTGCCACTGACATGTCCGTATACAGACCAGTTTGATCAGGCATGTAGGCAATTTCCTGCACGCTACGACCGTCTTCATAGATTATCTTTCCGCTGCTTGCAGGAAGTATACCACAGATGGACCGCATCAACGTTGTTTTGCCTGCACCATTAGGGCCGATAAGTCCATATACCACAGGCTTGTCTATTTGCAAACTGATGCTATGGAGCACTTCTTTATGTCCAAAGCTCTTGCAAAGTTTGTCTAATTTTATCATAAGTCTATCGTCCTATTACTATTGATGAAAATGTAGGAGTGTTGCCAGAGAGGTCGAAAGCTTCTTCTACTTCATTCTCTACATATCCGAGAACCTCACAGATTTTCATGTCCATTGCAGCGCACGTTAAATAAAGATTCTGTGCCACATGACCTGCATCAAGAAGGCAGAGACGGAGAGTACGGTGTCTATACTTTTGATAAAGACGAGAATAATCACCAGCCAAGAAGATAATAACTGATGCGTCAGCCCACTCGGATTGATATAAAGCATCGTATCTTACCCAGTCTCTGTAATCTCCTTTTCGAATGCATCTTATGGTGAAATCATTAGCAGAGAAGTAATATAATCCAGGTTCCACTTCATCAGAGTTTAGTATAACGAAGAATACTTCCGTTGTACAGAAGCCTCCTGAAGACGGTACATGTTTGCGTCCAGAATGCTCACTTCTCTTATAACCCGCTGAATAAAAGAGCAATGTTGACAGTTCCTTTAGCGTTATTTTGTAACTTTTGAAGTCTCTCCTGCTTCTTCTTTTCTCCATTACTTCATCAAGTGGCATCTGTAGTATTTCCGGATTTGGAAGACGAATAGCTTCTTTGTTCTCATATCCTTTCAGTCCCTGGTCCATCTCAAGTTCTACAATATGAGGGTCAAAATGCCTCAGGTGCTCTGTTTTACCAGTAAACAAAGCTTTCATATTTCTTGAGGATAGATGGTACTCTATGTCATTTAATATAATTTTATTCAGCATAATTCAATATTTTAAGAAAACGGTTGAGGGTATGGGTTGATATCGGCCATTGTCTTACCATTCTTGATCAACGAAGACAGCCAGCGAATATTATCATATTGTGTAAGTGGAATCATCTGAGGTATCATAACTTTGTATACCATACCTATTGGTTTGACCTCATCGAGGGTAAGATCTTTGTAATATACATCGAATCCCAGTTCCTTCAGTCTTATCGCTTGCCCTTGCAAGTCTTCCATCGTCCGAATTTCCACGCAGTCGAAATCTTTAGGCTCAACTTTCTCTGATTGTTTTTCCATAATGGTCTGAATAACAGGAGAAGACTTCCAATTAGCATACAGTACCATGTGGTCTTCCAACTTTTTAACCCAACTGAAATCATCAGTATCTATTTGCTTTTGCCCCACGAATTCTGACATATAACGTATAGATACGGCTTCATCGATTGATTTGATAATGGCATGTTTGATGTCTGTACAGCAAGAGGCACCACATGAGAAATAAGGGAATTGGTCGCTCTGCATCATACAGAAAACTACGGGAAATCCAGATATCGACGAGATTTCAAAAAGACGAATTCGTATATTTTTTGATATGATACGGTCTACACGCTCATGGATATCAAAATCTGTGCAATTACTGAGATCTATGGATTTCTCCATTCTGTCTTTGTCATACCACCAGGCCATGAGTGCATGGCGCTCTATTACTTCCTCTAATCCTCTTTTTATGGCCCTGACCTTGTCCGTCTGAAAAGCACATCCTGTAGAAATAAGAGAGGCAAAAAGCTTATTTATATCAGCTTTACGAAACCCAAGATGTACCAGTTCATAAGGAAGAAAGTCTGGAGCATCATCGATAAGTCTGTGTACTAAGGCATGTTCAATGGCTACTGTCACTCCATTCTTCTTAAAACTTGCAGGAGCATTCTCCTCATCAGCACATCGTATGTATCCTTTCGAATAATCCACCTTTCTCATATAAGGAGTATCCTTCATGAAATAATTCATACTACAATAGCGCTCGAATCCTTCACATACACAGCTGGTATATGAATCTTCCAGATAGATTGAAGATCCTGCAGCGCCTCCCAGATGCTGGTTCTCAATTGAGCCAATAGGGGTGTTGGCCAAGATAAGTGATGATACAAACCAATTCGGTTCATCACCTCGTAGGGCTTTACATCTGAACTGACGAAAGGGATTGGGCTCCATATCCCATTTTTCGAACGGCTCAAAACCAGGTATCGTGATAAGTTTTTTATATTCGATTTCCATGACTTTTATCTTTTATTCGTGTCACTGCAAGATGGGCAACCTGGTACTTTGAAGGTATTCTCCAGAGACGTAACATAGGTAAGGCTATTAAATTTGAATACACCACCTATAAGTTTGGGCTGTGCTACTTTAGCCAGGGCATTTTTAAATTGACACACTGCAATATTAACCACGATTGCCAAAGAATTGTAATCAAATCCCATAATCTCGTCGTCAGTTTTCTTTCCTTCATTATGCAACCCCTGCTGATAGATATACTCGTATGCAGAATCCAATCGATAGCTCTGTTCTCTTAAATTGTAGCACGAAATACACGGAGAACCCATTTCGGGGAAATAGAAAGGTCCTACTTCATAATTATTATCCTTGATAGAAACAGACAGCATAGGTATATTGAAAATAGTACACATGCGACTGATTTCATTAAGGAAGAAAATGTTCGGATTGCTAAGGACTGTAAAAACATATTGATAATCTGAAATCTTCTGAAACAATATGTTACGAAGATCGCCTCCCATCAGACCTGTAATATCTTCATAGGTCATGATGTTTATCTGATTGCCAATATAGTCTTTGGCACCTTTTGTGTCTTCGCTAGAAATAACTAGAAACCCCATATCCTGGAATCCTGCCATTTGCATCTGGTAACTCACCAAAGGAGCAAGTACCTCATTAGCGATTAGCAACACTTTGCAATTACGTATTCTTTTCAAAACATCCTTACCACATTTATTCAATCCCGACTGAGGCACTACACGATCATAATACTGTGCCTGCTTTTCGGAGAATAAGTCAAAAAGCATCTCGATAGGGCTTCCCTTGACAAAAGCATTAGGTTCCAGCAGATGATAACTATGCAGGGTTTTGAGAAAAGATGCTATATTGACTCGGTCAAGTTTGAACTCTTCCGCACCTTTGTTCAGTATCTCTTCCAATTCATGCTTTCCGTCAAGCATATTTTTCAGATATACCCAGATCTGGTAAGTATCGGCACCCTTAACAAGAAACTTCTCTGTTCCACCTCGGAACTGGATTCCCAGGCCTTTCGGTGCTTCATATACGTGAATTCCATTCACCAATTTAGGTTGACGTGGAAAATTGACATTCTTGTCAGCAAAGAATTGATTAAGAATGTTATTCTTCATACTTTTATCTTCCATCACTTTTTAATAATTGTTTAAAATATTTTGTTCTATCTTGAATTTTTTCTCCATATCATGCTTTCCAAACTTATAGATAAAGAATACTCTTATACCAGTATTCCGGTACCTGATACTTGAATGGTAATCTTTTCCGTCTATATGATAGTCTCTTCTGACATTCACGCCGTTGCTGAAAGGATTGTCTACCGACAAAACTGCCCGGTAGCGGTCGTCGTGCCAACTTTTCTGTACCGACAGATTGCTGTAGAGATAACTATTTTCGCGGCCTTGCAGATAAATCTTACGGTTCTGCCATGAGCCGTAGCAGTTCACATACAACGTTGGGAAGATACGGTATGTGATGTTCATGGTATACCGCAGTTGCCATCCGCTGTTGCTTATGTCTTGGCCTTTCAGTTGCGTATGCATGATATCCAGACCGCCGTTGAAATTCAGTTTTCCTTTCATCATAACTAAGGTAGACCATATTTCAGTTCCCCAAGAATGAGAGCCGTCAATATTAACAGCCGACTGCTGCATTACATTGTCGTCCGTCTGCATTATCAGCGAAATAGATTTCTCGGTATATCTGTAATAGGGAGAGATTTTGAAAAAGCAGTCTCCTACATATAACGATGTTCCCGCTTCCAGCAGATAGCAGTACGAAGGCTTCACGCCGCCGTTTCCATACAGCATTACGCTGCCTCCCTGGTAGTTACCCTCGTTGAGCAGTTGGGAGTATGTAGGACGGTCAGTTCGTCTGCTGAACAGCAAACTCAAGGTGCAGAAAGGCGATGCTTTATAATCTGCCCCAAAATTATAGAATAGATCATTGTACCGACGCTTTCTCTTGAGATCTGTGTCAATATGATAATACTCATATCTCAGTCCCCCATTCACCGTCAACGAAGGCGTCGCCGTATACTTGAGTTCGGAATAGACTCCGAAGTTGTCGATGTACCTAATCAACGTACTATGGAATGCGTCCCTGAAATGGCTGTAATTATTGCTCAATCCTGCATCGATTTCCAATTTCTGCCAAGGCTTCAGTGTCCAGTCCACTTGCGACATCTGTCCGAGTATGTGAGTGCCTGTCCTGGCTTCCGGATAATCCCAGCCGCTTATTTTGTTTCTTGTCGGCAGATAAT
>OJKQ01000135.1_pt1 | contig 66218 bp, 70 predicted proteins | sample 1596641 | NCBI WGS metagenome assembly OJKQ01 (sample SAMEA4350167, study PRJEB24818) | metagenome | biome: human; feature: gut; material: faeces | place: Denmark | collected 2013-09 | reverse complement strand
ATATAGATTTAGATACTATTATAGAAGAATTGCTTTCAGAGAATGGAGGCGATTGCTAAATGGCAGGTGGTTTTAAAAATAAAGAATTAAATATTCTTTATGGTTTTAAATACTTTGATGATTGTGGACAATATAAATTTACTGAAAGAAATTTTGATGGTGCAACTTATATTTATATAAATACGTGGAATAGAAAGATTGTGTATAGACAAGAAAGAGAAAACGATAATATGTGCTTAGAAAAATTATATGATTTAATCAAAGCAAATTTAGTAGTAAAGGAGTAAATAAAATATGAAAGAAGATTGGAAAAAAGAAATAATAAAAGCGGTTTTATTCGTTTTTCTAATATTAGTAATAGGAACTTTAACTGTACTTTTAACAGATAATAGCGTTCTTTTAATTATAAGTGGAATGCTAATTGGAACAGTAGATAGAATTTTCGATAAATGGCTAGATGAAAATTGGAAAAAGGAGTGATACATAGTGACGGACCTTGAAAAATTAGAACAAGAGCTAAGCGAGAAAGAAAAAATCTTTGATGAAAAATACATCTCATGTAAAGACGATTATTTATCAGAAGAAGCCGAAAAAATGAGACATGATATTTGGAGTTTACGTTCTAAGATAACAGACTTAAAGGAAAATGGTAATGACACAAATGTCGGTAGCATAGAAGATATAGCAAGAATAGCAAAATTGATAACAACAAAATTTAATAATGATTATTCAATAGATAATAGAGATAAAGAAGCAATAGAGCATATTTTATCAGATTATAAAAGAGTATTAAAAGAAAATGAATATATGCACAATGAATTAGATAAACAGCAAACTACAATAAATAAGTATGCAAAAGAGAATGAAGAATACTCAAAACAATTAGATTTAGACTATGTAGATAAGAATTATATTTCAAAGAAAAAAATAGAAGATATAATAGAAGAATTGAAGGGAAAATTAGAAGATATATCTAGACGAAGAGAAAAATCAAAAACTAAGGAAGAGAAAACTGTATTATGGTGTTTAGAGATTAGAACTGATGAAAGAATAAAAACATTACAAGAATTATTATAAATTACAAAATAAACAAATAACAGTAAAGTTTATATAAAAAATTAAGTGAAGTTCTCAAAAACAAGTACAAAATGTATTGAATTTGAAAAAGAAAGAGGAAAACATATGAAGATACCAAGAGTAGTAATAAAGAATGAGCAAGAATATGAGTTTGTAAAAAGAAACAATGCAACAACGTTTCTATATAAAAATAAGAAATATGGATTCAAAGAAACATTTACATTGTATCAATTGGGAGTTATTAAAGAGGAAGTTAGTCCGGATAAGAAGAGCGTGCATCCAGAGAATGTAAAGATATAATTGTAGGAGGTACTAATGAAGCTTAGTAAAGAAGAATACAAAGAAGCAAAAGGTTGCTTAAAGAGATATAATTACAATCAAATTAAGTTGATGAATATAAGAGATGATATAATGAGTTTATGTGCTGTAGATGTAGATGGAATGCCAAAAGCTCCATACTCAACATCAGATAGAGTATTAGACAGTGTTATTAAGCTACAAGAAGATTCAAATATTAAGGAAGCATCAAAAGAAATAAAGATTGTGAATCAAGCAATAGAGCTAATCAGCAAGAATGCAAAATACATATTTAAACATCAATATCAACTAGGACAAGATAAGTGGGACATCATAAATGAAGGTATGTCAGAAGGAACATATAAGCGTAGACATAGCGAGCTTGTATATGCAGTACATAAAGAAATAAAAAAAGTGAGCCAAAAGTGAGACAAAAATGAGACTTTTTTGTCAAAAAAACGTGTTATAATTGTATCGTGGTTAGATAGGTAAGACTATATAAACGGAAAAGAGCTTATCAGCAGATAGGCTCTTTAATTATGCTATCAACAATACTAGATAAGTTAATTATATATTGCTACTTGGCAAATCTCCTTTGAAAATATATAACAAGGCAATTCTAGTTAAGCCTTATATCTAGGTCAAGTTTTGATGGTAAAATGCGGGTCTTGGATACCTGAGATTGAAGGTTCAACTCCTTCGACCTAGACCAATTATTATAAAATAACGAAAGAGGTGTTGTTATGACTAATCAAGAAAGATATGAGAAATATGTAAAAGAAAATTGTAAGAACTGTAAAAACAAAGATAAGGATCTATGCGAGATAAGAATATCCGCCTTAAATGACGTAGTCATAACAAAGTGTGCGTACTATGAAAGAAAAGATTAATTATACGAAATGTATGAAATATAAGTGTGAACAATGCAGGTATAACAAACAATGTGAGAAAGAAGAGAAAAAGTATGAAATTCAAGATAAACAATACAGAGTGGACAATAGAAGAAGTAGACGAAGCAACAATAAATAACGAAATGAAAGGTGAAGAAACTTTAGGAGTAACAATATATAAAACTCAAAAAGTAATGTTACTAAAAGACCAAGCAAATATAATTAAAACATTAAAGCACGAACTAACTCATGTGTGGTTATACGAATATGGACATAATCAAAATGAAGATAAAACATTTAGTTATGAAGATGTATGTGAAGTAGTAGCAAGTAGTAATGATTTTATAAATGAAATAGTGAGACAATATAAAGAAAAAATAGGTATTAAGATAGAACAAAAAATAGAAAATATTTTATTAAATGGAGTGCCAATTTCTAAATATTGTGAGAGGTAAAAAAATGAATATAAATAAAAACATAAATAAACTATTATATGCTTTATCTATAAAAGGACAGATATATAAAATAAATAGTTTTAAATTCTACAGTGAAAAGAATTGTAAGTATTGTACTAAATATCAAATACTAAAAAAAGAGCAAGTTGAAGTATATAATGAAGAAACAGACGAGTTTAAATTACAAGATAGATACCAACAAAAAGAAGAATGCTATAGCAAAGTTGACGTGCTGAAGTATCTTATAGAAGAATACAGAAAAGGAAGTGAGGCAGTTGGAAGATGAAAAAGATTATAACAAACTAACAGAAAAGCAAAAAAGGTTTATAGATTACTATGTGGAAACAGCTAATGCAACAGAAAGTGCAAAGAGAGCAGGTTATAGTTCTAAAACAGCAAAGAATATAGGTGCAGAAAACTTAACAAAACTTAACTATTTCATTCAAGAACGATTACAACAACTAGAAGATAATAGAATTGCCTCACAAGAAGAAGTGTTACAATACTTGACAAAAGTAATGCGAGGAGAAGAAAAAGATCAATTCGGATTAGATGCCTCATTACAAGATAGAACAAAATGTGCAGAATTACTTGGCAAAAGATATGGCACATTTAAAGAAAAAGTAGATGTAACTGGCAATATACCAGTGGTGATACAAGATGACATTACAGAGTAAAATAACAAATAGAAACGCACAGCAACAAATAAACAAATTATCATTACAGAGCATAGTTGGAAAAGGTTATGCAGAATATTGGCACTGTAAATGTAGATATAGAGTGTGCAAGGGCTCAAGAGCAAGCAAAAAATCAAAAACAACAGCATTGTGGATAGTATGCAATATGATGAAATATAAAGAAGCTAACACTCTTGTAATTAGAAAGACATTTAGAACATTAAAAGATAGTTGTTTTACAGAATTAAAATGGGCAATACATAGATTACAAGTAGATAGCTTCTGGGAAATAAAAGAAAGTCCGCTAGAAATGACATACAAACCTACAGGACAGAAAATATATTTTAGAGGTTTAGATGATCCATTAAAAGTAACATCAATATCAGTAGATATTGGTGTTTTATGTTGGTTATGGATTGAAGAAGCATACGAAATAACGAAAGAGTCTGATTTTGATGTAATAGATGAAAGTATAAGACGGAGAAGTTCCAGAGGGATTATTTAAACAAATAACAATAACATTAAATCCTTGGAATGAACATCATTGGATTAAGAAAAGATTTTTTGATGTTAAAGATGATGATATATTAGCAATGACAACAAATTATCTTTGTAACGAGTGGCTAGATGAAGCAGACAAAAAAGTGTTCGAAAGAATGAAAAAAAATAATCCTAGAAGATATCAAGTTGCTGGTTTAGGTAATTGGGGTATAGTCGATGGATTGGTTTATGAAAATTGGAAAGAAGAAAAATTTGAATTAAATACAATAAGAAACTTAGATAGTGCTTTTGGATTAGACTTTGGTTATACAAACGACCCAACAGCACTATTTTGTGGTGCAATAGATTTAAAAAACAAAAAGATTTATGTATATGATGAAATATATCAAAAAGGAATGAGTAACAAAGCAATATATGACCAAATAAATCAAATGGGCTATTCAAAAGAAAAGATAACGGCAGATAGTGCAGAACCAAAGTCAATAGATGAATTAAGAGGATTAGGATTAAGGCATATTACAGGTGCATTAAAAGGAAAAGACAGTATAAATAATGGTATTCAATTTATACAAGACTTTGAAATAATAATACATCCTAGATGTGTAAATTTTATAACAGAAATAAGTAATTATACTTGGGACGAGGACAAGTTTGGAAACAAGATAAATAGACCAATAGATGACTTCAACCATTTGATGGACGCAATGAGATATGCAGTAGAAAAATACATAAATCAAAAGAAATTGCAATTTGGATATAACAATATAATGTAAAGGAGAATCAAAATGAGTTTCGTAGAAAAAGTACAATATAAAGATGAGTTCTTAAATGAAGAAAACATAAATCAAAATATAAGCATATTATGGGGAAAAGCATTGCCAATATTTATGCATAGAAAATATCTACAAGATAGATTTACGAGAAAGTATGACAAAAAAGATGTTGTTGTTGCATTAGAGTATTATATAAGTATTATTGCGGCAGGGTATTTTGGAGGAAAAGAACCACAATTTAAAGTAAAAAATATAAACAAAACACAAAAAGGAATTTTGAATAAAATATTTAAAAGAGTCTTTGGAGAGAAGAATGATTCGGAAGACTATCAAGCTATTATTGATTATATTTCAAAATATAATGACAATGGTAGCTTTTTTTATGACTGTGTTCTTGACTATATTACTACTGGAGCATGCTATGGATTAGTATACGAAAATAAGAAAAATGAAGAAGTATATGCCAATGTTTCAAGTCTAAATACAGTTGCTATATGGAACTATGATGTACCTAGTACAAAAGTGGGACTATTGAGGTGCTGGTACGAAAATACAGAGACAGGTGGAATTGAGACACATCTAGAAATAATAACAAAAGACTATAAAAAGCAATTTATTGATGGAGTAGAAAAGAAGGTTATTACTGAAAATGCTGAATATAAGTTTGAAGAAGTAGATGGTAGCAATAAACCAGTAAGGTGGACAGACCTGCCATGCTTTGCGGTAGAGAACCCTTATGGAATGGCTTTTTTCGAAAACGTTGTAACTTTGATAAATAAAAACGAAAAAGTAATTGAAAATAATGCAAATATTTTCGACTATAATGATAATGCAAAACTAAAAGTGACAGGATTTTCACCAACAAACGATCCTCTAATACCATTACTGAATGAAAAAGGTGAAGAACAAAAAGACGAAAATGGCAATACTGTAATGACAAAAAATCCAGCAAGAGTACAAGAAGATGAAGCTGTTTTAAATGCAAAAGTATTCTACACTCCAGATAAAGACGGGGATATTGATTGGATTATAAAAGATATAAATGATACTGCATCAGAAAATCATAAAAAAACATGCTTAGATATGGCTCTTATGATTTCTGGAGTACCAAATGTAACAGACCAAGGTTTTACGAATGCGGATAACGCAGCTGCACTAGAAAAAAAGTTTTTTCCATTAGAGCAAGTATTACAACAAGCACACCATTTATTTAGAAAAGAATATTTAAGAATGTGGGAAATGATAACTGCAAGAATTAATCTAAAAAAAGGTAAAGAATATGATTTTAGAGATATTGATGTTATATTAATACGTAATTTGCCTACAGATACTGAAAGTTTAACAGATTCTTGGTTGAAATTAAGAGGACTAATAAGTGACAAATCAATTATAAGTCATTTACCATTTGGACTAGATGCAGAATCAGAACTTGCAGAAATGGACAAACAAAACCAAGAGAATATTCAAAAAAATTTAGAAAACATGGTCAAAACAGAAGAACCTAATCAATCAAACAACATTAATGAAAAAGTAGGTGATATAAGTGAAAATATGGAAGTATCACGACCAACAAATGCAAAAACTGAAAATAATATATCAAAAGACGAGCAAACAAACTCAAAATAGACTGCAAGAATTATTTGATACATTTAATTTTATATCAGAGAATATCTATAATATTGCAGATAATAAAACTAAAAAAAGAATTAATACATACATTGAACAATGGAAAGAACAAGGACTATTAAAAAATAATAATTACTTTACTGTACTGGCAAACAATATATATAAAAGAACAAGAGTAAAGAATAGTGAAATATTAGAATTGCTTATTTATAGTGCATATATAGAAGAACAAAACAAGATTGAAAAACAAGAAGAACAGATAATGTACGAAGATGCTAACTACTACTATGAACAAGGACAACAAGAAGTAAATAAAAAGAAAAAGCCATCAATATTAGCGATGGCCTTATTTCTTGCATTATTAGACCAACCAAATTATAGTGGATTAACTTGGAAACAATATATTGAAGCAACAATGCAATATAATGCACAGCAAATATATAAACAAGTAATTTTAAATATACAACAGCAAAAAGACTTAGAAATAGATTCTAGTGAGTTTCAGACAATAATAAATAGGCAAAACAATCAAAAACTTAATATAAATAATGACAAAATATCTGGTGCAGTTGATTTGCAAATGATAGGACTAAATAATTTAGCCAAAGTTGAGGGAATAAAATCAAATACAGATGATGGTGCACAAGTTGAATTTTGGGCAGTAACCGATGAACACAGTACCGAAATGTGTCAATCAATGAATATGATGAGATTTTATATAAACAAAGAAAATAAATTTGATAGATATTGGGGTAATAGCAAAAAAGATATTAAGCTTATGCCAGTTAGTGTAAAAGGTCTAGTACCTGGTATTAATTTACCTCCAATAATGTACTACTGGCATTGGTGTAGGAGCACGATAAGATATGTTCCACCAGTTGAAAAGCTAGGAAAAACAAGGTATAATATAGCTGAATATGTTAGAAAAAATAAGATAACAGACAGTAGAACAATTGATGAAAAAATAAAAAGAGTAAAGAGAAGATTCCCTAAATACATACAAGAATATATAAATAATACACCAGTTGAAATAATTGGAAAGGGCAAGAATAATCATTATTTAAATGGAAAATTATATTTGTTAAATGATGCAACAGAAGAAGAGATAATACATGAAATAGGACATATAATTGAAGAAAAGCTTGACATAGCAAATGATAAAAAATATCAAACAATACTAAAGGATAGTATTGGAGAAATTGATGTATTTAATAATACTATAGGTCCAATAGACGGATACGATTCGAATAAGTATGAGTTTTTACTCAGTGGAGACAAATTTATTAGTGATTATCAACGAAGAGTATATAATATAGATATTAACAAAAAGGATAGAATTGATTATTTACATGGAACATTTAATTATAATGTATTTAGAGATTATTTACCAGAAGGATTACGATGCTATATGATAGATAGAAAACTGTTAAAAATAAAAAATATCGAATTATATAAATATATAGAAGAGGTGTTACATGAAAGAAAATGATATTATTGATATTGTAAAATCCAATAGTATTCCAGAATTACTAAACAAAATTGGAAAGTTTTATCCCCAAGGGTTTGATATTGAAAAAGTAGACAAAAGAATAAAAAAAAGAATAAAAGAACTTGAAGATAAATTTGCAAAATATAACAATAGCATAGCAGATATAAGAAAAGACAGCACTTACTAAAAGTAGGTGCTTTTATTATGGAAAGGAGATGGGAAAAATGTGGTTATTAGTTTTAATATTAAGCATAAAATTACAAATGCCAACTTGGTATTGGATTATATTTACGGTAATTACAATATTTAGACCTGTTATATGGGTATTTAAATATAATTTTGCAGAAGGATATATGAAAGCAAAGAATAAAGATAATAAATAAGTTATTAACATTTTATAATTATAAATTTTTAGACGTAGACGTACGTCTATTTTTTATGCCTTTTTACTGATTGCAGGCATTAAAGAACAACAGAATACAAGTGCAATGGCTGGGGCTTTATGGGCAATGGCTGGGGCAAAAGGAGTAAAAAATGGAAGGACAAGACAATAATCCAAATAATGCTAATACTGGGGCAAACAATGAACCAGCGGGAGCAAATAACCAAAACAATACAGGAGCAAACAACAATCCTGTTACATTTGATGATTTTCTAAAGGATGGAAAGAATCAAGCAGAATTTGATAAAAGAGTTCAAAAAGCTATAAACACAGCAAAAACAAACTGGGAAGAAATGATGAACAGTGAAAAAAGCGAAGCTGAAAAGTTAGCTAAAATGAACAAAGAACAAAAGCTTGAATATCAAGCACAAAAAGAAAGAACAGACAAAGAAAAAGCACTTGCGGAATTAAATGCTTATAAATTGAAAGAACAGGCAACTAAAATAGCAAGTGAAAAAGGATTGGATATCTCTTTATTAACTTTCTTTAACTTTGAAACAGTAAAAGCAGAAGAAATCAATTCAAAAATAGAAGAGGTTTCAAATGCATTTAATAAAGCTGTAGAAAAAGCTGTAAATGAAAGACTAAAAGAAGATACTCCAACTCAAAAGTCAGGTATTGATACACAAAATAAATCAATAGCTAGAGCAAGTTATTAAAAAATAGGAGGAATTAAAAATGGGAGAAATTACACAAGAAGCATTAAATATAATGCTACAAGATGGCAAAACAAAAGATAATTTAAAACAAGTATTAAGTGGAGTACTAGAGAATGTTGCATCAAGAGCAATATCAGAACAAATCAAGGCAAAGAATGGTTCTGGAAATCCAGAAGGTGGAGTGATTGAATATAAAAGATTTGTAAATGCAGAATTAAAAGATAAAGGAACTGCAAGAGCTGCTGGAAAAGGCGATAAAGTAAAAGCTAAACCAGTAAAAGTTGTTATTGATACAGACAAAGAAATTGTTGAAGAGCTACAAGGAAAAGATGTCAAACTTTATGGTATCGATGGTATGGCTGAAAAAAGAAAAGTAAATCATCAATCAGCTATTATAAGATATCTAGACAGAGAGTTTTTTGCTAAAGTATTAGAAGGAACAGAAGTATCTGCAAAAGATAATATTCAAGATACTATTGATACTTTACTACAAAAAGCAAGAACTTTAAAGAATGACTTTATTGATGGTATAGAGTCTGATTTATTGGTTATTGTTGTAGATAGTGAATACAGAAAAGGAATGAAAAAAATTCTCGATGATTTACCAAACGGAACAGATCCAAAAGAGCAAGCAATTGGTATGTATGATTCTGTTAGAGTTTATGAATCAACAAGATTACCAGATGGAGTAAAAGCTGTTGTAATGATGGATGGAGCTATTGCTCAACCATTTTATGTTTCAGAATATGGGGCAGAAAAAGTACCATTTGATGATGCTGTAGCATTAGAAGATTTCTTATATAAGGGAACAAAAGCTTTAATGGAAGATACAATATTCTATGTAACAGATGCTAAACTTGCAGAGTTAACTGTAACATCAGTAGCAGGAACTTCAACAGGAAAGACAAAGGTAACTGTTACACCTACATTAACTTCTGGAAACAGCTATAAATATAAAACAGCAGCAAATCCAACAATGCCAGAATATAACGCTGTTTGTACAACAGGATATACAGCATGGAATGGCACTGACGAAATAACAGCGACAACTGGACAAAAAATAGTAGTTGTCGAAGTTGATTCAGCAAATAAGGCTAAAAAAGCAGGAATAGCAACAATTGCTTCAATGGCTTAAAAATAGGAGGCAATAGAAATGGCAGAAACCAGTAATATAGATAAAATAATAGCTGATTTGGGAGCTAATTATAAAGATGACAAAAAAGTCTTAGAAGAAATATTAGAGGAAGTTAGTTCTATTGCCTCTGATATTTCTAACAGACAAAAAAATGACGAAAAATTATTTCCATATGTTAAGAAAGCAACTAAAGCAATCTATCTGTCAAGGGGTGCAGAGGGCTTAACGAGTCGAAACGAGGGTTCTATTTCAACATCGTTTGAAGATATTATAGATAAGTTAAGAAATGACATTATAAAATCTGGGCTAAGGAGGATTAAGTAATGTTATTGCGAGATTTAACAAAGGTATATATATCAGAGTATGAAGAAAAAGAAGACCACGGCGAAACTGAAAAGAAATGGAAATACAAAGGTATAGCTTGGTTAAACACGCAACAAGATGTTAGTGAATTAGACAGAAAATCGACTGGCGAAGTCGATTATAGCACATATAAAGCTCGTACGACTAAAGATTATGATATACAAAAAGGAGACGGAATATCATTTAAAGATATCTCGGAATTAGAGGAGTTTAAGCCTCAATATAAAGTGACCGATAAAAATAAAATTGGAAGTACTTATTTGTATATATGTGAGAAGGTGCAAGAATGATAAGTTGTAAAATTAAAGTGAAACATAATTTCAAGAATATAAATGCTATAACTCAGAGATTGCCACAAATAGCCAAAGATATAACTGAAGATGTACTAAAAAACATTCGAGGTTATGCAATAAGACTAGAAAAGGGTCATAATGAAGGTGGTATATTAGTCGAAATGGTTGATATGTCAACTAAAGAAGTGAAGGGGCATGTTTATGCGGACCCTTCAAAATTTATGTCTAATGGAGTCTCGTATCTATTTTTTGAATATTTTGGAACGGGTGCAAATGCGGAGATGGAACATGTGGGAAAATCAAGACACTTTATAGAAAGTGGCTATACTGAATGGTTCATTCCTGTTTCTAAGGTGGAAAAGGCACTGGGCTATCCAATAGTAAACATTCAAGGAGTAGATTTCTATATTGCGCATGGAATGAAAGCAAATCACTTCATGGGTGATGCTAGTTTCCAAAGTAGAGAAGAGAATGCAGATATTGTAAAAAAGAAAATAGAAGCAATGCTGAAGGTGGTATGTAAATGAAAGATTTAAGTATAAAAGAATTTAGCGATTTAGTGTATGACAAGCTAGATTCATTAAAATACAAACAAATACTAACAAATCCAACAACGACGAGTAAGTTCCCTTGTTTGGAATTACATACACCTTTAAAATCTGTGAATTTGACAGAAAATGCATTCCCTATTCGTTCTACATTCCAAATATCTATAACTTGTTGGAATGAAAAGCAACGCCAAGCTATGCAAATGACAGATGAAGTTGATACAAAACTTCAAGAATATAATTTTATAAGGACAAATACCAGTCCAGCAGTATATGACTCTATACTGCAAAAATACGGTATAACGATAACATTTGAGGTTCGTTATAATTCAATAACGGCCTCTTTTAATTTAAAATAAGGAGGAATTTAAAATGGGAGATGGACAAGAAACAGAAAAAACAACAACACCACAAGTAGCAATGAAAGCGAAAGTGTCTTATGCAACAACATTAACAGGAGATAGAACTGATATAGGTTACGTTCAAAAAGTAGGACAACTAAAAACATTAAAAGAAGGACAAACATATAGTGCTTTAGATTTAGAAGAAGAAAGAATGGCAAAAGGAAAAAGAAAAGCAGAAACTGTTGACATAGAAATGATGTTTATACAAAAAACGCATAAAGCTATTCAAGCGATTGCTGATGCAGATACAACAATATTCTTATTTTTAGAATATCCAGAAACAACAGCATCAGTTGCAAATAAGCCATTAGTTCAGTCAGTAAAATGTACTGTTGATATAGCAGGTCAAGAAATGAACGATGGAGACTTTATAAAAGATACAATGAGAGTATATAAAGAGTCAAAAGTAGTAGAAACAGACGGATATCCAGTCGAAGGAGATTCAACAAAATTTTAATTAAAGAGAAGGTATAATCCTTCTCTCTTTTGCAAAGGAGAGAAAATAAATGATAATAGAAACAAAAAACAAAACGATTAATTTAGTACTAAAAACAAGAAAAATAGTAGAAATAGCTAATCTACTAAAAAACAAAAACTTTGAAGAAGCTTTTACAAAAGCATATTCAGAATTAGATATGGAAGCATTATCAAAAATAATATTTAAGTTAGCAGAGAATGAGGATGGGAAAAGCGCATTTGAAACATCTGGTGAAGTGTATGATTTTATAGATGAATGCAGAGCAGATGGCATAACAATTAATGATTTATATGGGAAAGTTGCAGAGGCATTGAACGAAGAGGGTTTTTTCAAAAAGAAGATGTCGAAGAAAGAACTAAAAGAAATGACATCAAATCCATTATCAACACTGAATATGAACGAGTTAATTCGAAAATCAGCAGAAGTAGCAGTAAGCAAAATGGCAGAACAGGTTATATCAGAAGCTTAAGAGAAATAAACACAAGAATAAAAGAATCAAGCAATGTAGTAGAATTAATTGAGTCTTTAGCAATATTAGCATATTATTTAGGAATGAAACCAAACGAATTTTGGGACTGTAAATATTCTGAAATACAGAAATATTGCCAAGCTAATTTAGCAAGAAAAAATGACAATCTTATAGAAGCAATAGATTTACAAGAAGCAGTAACCAACAAATTAATAGTAGGTAACTGTATGAATCCTAATGCTAAAATAATATTGATTAGAGATAGTTATAAAGAACTTTTTGATACTCAAGAAGAAGAGCAAACCTTAGAAGAACAAAAAAGGCTTTTCAAAGGGTAAAGTTAGCAAAAAAAATAAATTTATATTGTTCGACAAAAAATGACAGACTTCGACAGATGTAATGTGTTAAACTTCTTTTATAATTATAATAAAAGGAGGAGCTTTAAATGGAGAAAAAGAAAAGTGGATTTGGAACAGCTAGTTTAGTATTAGGAATAATAGGAGTTTGTACATCATTTATCCCAATTGTAAACAATGTATCTTTTATCTTAGGCTTGATTGGAGCAATATTTGCAATAATATCACTAATCAAGAAAGCTAGCAAAGGTCAAGCTGTAGCGGGAATCATTTTATGTATTTTGGCAATGGTTATTACATTAAGTGCACAGAAGGCTTTAGGGGATGGACTAAATGAAGTTAGTAGTAATTTTGATAAGGCAACAGGAAATAGTACTGAAGAAGTTTTAGCTAATGACGTAGATGTACAGTTGGGAAACTTTGAAGTAAATAAAGGAGGATATGGTCTTACAGAGACCAAACTTACTATCAAAGTAACAAATAAGACTAACGATAAAAAGTCATTCAGTTTTCATATAGAGGCTGTTGATAGTGATGGTTCGAGAATCAAAGAAGATTATGTTTATGCAAATGATTTAGGCTCAGGACAAAGCCAGAATTTTGATATATTCACATACGTTTCTTCAGATAAAATTGATGCAATGCAAGAAGCTACATTTAAAATTGTTGAAGCATCGATGTATTAATAAGTTAAAAAATAAAATATAGACACTTACATTATGTAAGTGTCTATTATTATGCAAAAAATTGAAAGAAGGGAGGAATTTAAATGACTGTAGAAGAAATAGAGATAATAGTAACTGCAAAAGTAGAAGAAGCATTAAAAGAGTTTCAAAAAATATTACCTGCAATGCAAACTGCAATAAAACAAACTCAAGAAGAACTTTCAAACGTTGATATGTCAAAGTTACAGAAAGCAGTAAAACAACAAATGCCATTATTTAAAAAGCAAATTAAGAACTTAAAAAAGAGTATTGAAAACGATGATATATCTATAAAAATCAATAATAAAGATGCAAAAGAACAAATAACTCAAACCCAAAAGCAAATAGACAGTCTACAAGAAAAAATAAATGCCCGAAAGTTAAAATTAGACTTTGTTAAACAAAATCTAGATAAAATGTATCTTGATAATAAAAATACTGATGGTAGTGTAAAGGAAAATTTAGGGGAAAATACTGAATATATAAAATTAAGTGAGCAAGAGAAAGAATTAAACAAAGAAATACAAACTTACAATAAATTATTAGAAGATGCAAAGAACGGAATGACTGAACTTAAGGAGGTAAGCAGCTCAAGTGAATCACAAGGACCATGGGATAGTCTTAAAGACAAAATAGCATCAATAAAACCAGTAATGGCAACAATTAAAGAAGGTTTCAAAAATTTATTTACTGGTAATTGGTATGACACAGATCCTTTCGACATGGGAGAATCAGAAAATCAAATAAGATTAATAGATTTGAAAATCGATAAAATCGAAAACAAAATAAGAGATTTTCAATCAGGGAAAATTACATTAAGTGATGAAGATATTGCTAAAGCAGAGGTAGAACTTGATGCCTTATATCAAAAAAAAGAAAAAATAGCGAATGACGATTCTACATCTACGGGCTTCTTTCAAAACTTTTCAAAAGGAATAAATAATGCTAGTACTCAAATAGGAGCATTTTTTAAAAAGTTTAAAAGCGGATTTAATATAGGCGATAGTATAAAATCAGGAGTAAAGCAAGTTGCGAAATATGCTTTAGCTCTTTTTTCATTAAGAGGAATATATTCAATATTAAGTAATTGTGCTCAAAGTTGGTTATCAAGTCAGAATGCACAAGCAAAACAATTAAGTGCAAATATTGAGTATATGAAATATGCGATGGGTAGTGCATTAGCTCCAGTAATTCAATTTGCAACAAATTGCGTTTATCAATTATTAAAAGCAGTTCAATCAGTTATATATGCGTTATTTAGAGTAAATATATTTGCCAACGCAAGTGCGTCAGCATTTAAAAATGCTCAAAAACAGGCTAAGAACACAAGTAAGAGTTTATCAAGTGTACATAGTGAAATTAATAATGTTGGAGACCATGATGGCAATACGAGTCCTAATATAGGAGATATTTCAAAATTAGATCCGTCAAATAATTTATTAGATGCTATAAAAAATGGTAATTGGTACGAAGTTGGAGCAATGATTGGGGGAAAGCTAAATGAAGCTATGAACAATATACCTTGGGAGAAGGTACAAAATACAGTTAAAAAGATTGGAACGAATATTACACAGCTTTTAAACGGGTTTATAGCAACAACTAATTGGAATCAAGTAGGAAATACCGTTGCTCAAGGAATAAATACAGCTATTTATTTCGCTCAATCGATTGTTCATACATTTAATTGGTCAAGTTTAGGTAGTGCTGTAGCTAATACAATAAATGGATTCTTCAAAAATACCAATTGGGGAGTTTTGGGAGACACAATAAGTACAGGCATTAAAGGTGCATTTAATGGAGTCACAGCATTTTTCAAAGACTTTGATTGGAGTCCTATTGTTCAAGGCTTAATAGATTTTATAACAGGCTTTAAATGGAATGACGTTGTGGATGCAATATTTAAGGCATTGGGTTCAGCATGTGCCAGTCTTGTTAATCTTGGAATGGTTATAGGAGAAAAGATTAATGAAGCACTTGAATGGTCAAAAGAATTTTGGCAAAAAGAAATTGAAGACTGCGGAGGAAATATTGTTCAAGGAATATTAAAAGGAATAATAGATCAAACATTAATGATAGGCGAATGGATATATGATCACATATTTAAGCCTTTCATAGACGGATTTAAAAATGCATTTGGAATACATTCACCATCTACTGTTATGATAGAAATGGGTGGATATATAATAGATGGTTTAAAAAATGGACTACTAGGAATATGGGATAAAGTAAAGCAACCATTTATTGATCTTAAAAATAATCTAACTAGTAAATTCACAGAAATAAAAAGCGATATTTCAAACTGGTCAAATAATACCAAAACGACAATTTCAAATTGGGGAAATGATGTAAAGAACAAGATTAGTTCAGCATGGAGCAATGCATCACAGAACGTAAATAACATTGTAAATTTTCTAAAAAACAATATTTCAACAGGATTAAATGGTGCTAAAAATATTGTTTTAAATTGGGGCGATAGCATAAAAAATACTTTTTCTAATCTAGGTAGAAATGCAATAACGTGGGGAACAGATTTAGTAAGTAATATGGCCTCGGGGATTAAAAACAACATACATAAGGTTACTAGTGCAGTAAATTCGGTTGCAAGCAAAATTAAAAACTTGTTAGGCTTCTCTGAACCAGAAGAAGGACCACTAAGCAATTTTCACACATATATGCCAGACATGATTGACTTAATGACTAAAGGAATCAAAGATAATGTCGGAAAGGTAAAAAATGAGATTGAAAATTTAGCAGGAACGATGTCTTATACAATAAACACAGAAGCAATACAGGGCATTTCTTCTACAAGTCCTAATATAAAACCAATAAGCATTCAATCTAATAATATGATAGGTATGTTTGAAGATGTGTTATCTAATTATGGAGGAAACAGTAATAATAGACCAATTTATCTAACAGTAAATGTTGGCAATAAAAAACTGGGACAAATATTATTAGACGACTTAAGAGACACAACAAGAAGAACTGGAAAAGATATAGAAGCTTTAGTAGGAGGATAAAGTTATGTTATGGAAATTAAATGGTAAAATAATGAAAACACCAAGTACATATAAAGATAATATAGAAGATACAGACAATGATAGTTATACATCAAAAGTAACAGGTGCATTAATAGACAATCCAATAGCAGTTCGGAATGCTAAAGCTCGAAATGTCTTGGGACTATTTAAGTGAAGAAGAAGCAGAAGAACTATTACAAGCAACATATCAAAACCCAATGGTAGTTACAGTAAAATGTCCGTCGGTTAAAGGCGGTATGTTAGAAAATGCTAAATTCAGAGTAAGCAAAAGAACAAGTGAAATGCATAAGACAGGATTAGATGAAGACACTTCCAAATCAAAATGGAAAGTGTCTTTTAATTTAATGCAAAAGGAATTAACGGCACAGCAAAAAGCAACAGTAAATAAAGCAAAGGGGTTGAGCTAATGTACGAAACAAGTGAAAAATGGAAACAAAATATATATGAAAACACAGTTTGTGCAATGAATATTTACATAGACGATGTATTAGTAAATCCAGACTATATTTTAGACTTTAAAAAGGGCGGAAATGCATTTGAAGAAGAGTTCTGCTTAGGTGGTACACCAAGCCAATACGTTGAAATGAAGCTATATAAAGATAAAATGCCAGAATCTCTCAAAAAAATAAGAGTGGAATATGGAATTTTAATCAATCATGCATTAACAGTAGCGGAAGTAAATGCAATGTTGGTAGGAACATTAAATGGAATACCAGTCAAAAGCTTAAGTAGTAATGATAGTAGTTTCGAAATGATACCAATTGGAATTTATAATGTAGATGATTACACAGACAATGATGATAATACAATAACAATAAAAGCACTTGATAATATGATTAAATTTGAATTTAATTATGATGGTAGTGAATTAATATCAAAAGGTGAAGCAACATTATTAGAAGTTGCACAAGATATCTGTAAAAAAGCAGGAGTAGAATTAAATTCTACTTCTTTTTTAAACTCAGATAAGAAAGTAGCTGTTTATGATAATACTGTAACCGCAAGAAAATATATAAGTTATATTGCAGAAAGTGCTGGTGGATTTGCTTGTATTGATAGAAAAGGAAAGTTATGCTTTAGAAAATTCTATCAAGATGAAACAGAAATTCCTCTTGAAATATTTGGAGAATATAAATGGGGTGAAGAATTTAAAATTTCAAAAGTATCTTATGAAGATGGAATAAGAAGTTTTAAATTTGGAGATGACACAAGAAATAATCTTTGGATAAATCAAGAAAATATGTACATTGTTGATGAAGACCAAGTTCAAAAGATCTACAATGAAATAAAGGACTTGACAGCAAATACTTTTGAGGGCAAGACAGTAATAGATCCAGCAATAGATCTAGGAGACAAGATAGTTATAGACGGAAAAAATGTTATTTATCAAGGTGAAATGTCATTAGAAGGAAGCTTTATTGCACAAATATCTTGTAAAATACAGATAAAGCAAAAGGAAGAAACAACAGTAAAAAAAGAAAGCCAAAAAGTTGTAAATAGAAAAGTTCAAAGTAGAATAGATCAAGCAGAAGGAAAAATTGAACAATTAGTTGAAGAAACATCAGAACAAAGTCAAAAACTAACAAAAGTAGAACAAACAGTTGATAGCATATCTCAAAAGGTATCAGATATTGAAGACTTAACTCGAGCAGCAGAAGGAATAAAGACTGTAACATTAGAGAATTGTATAGAGGCTAACCTGCTAGAATTACACATATATGGAAACAATACAGTATTTAATTATTTATTGCTAGATGATAAATTAACATTAGATGACGACTTGTATTTAGAAGGAGATGACCTCATAAGTGTAACTGATAAAGATAACAATATAAAGACATATTCATTAGGAATAACAGAGGTATTAAGACAAAATAGCGAAGTATGTGATGAGGTTGTTCTAGAAAATGGACAAGCTAAAGTTATTAGAAGAGTAAACAAGAGTGGCTCAACTAAAGCAAAGGAAAGTGTAGAAGACTTAGGAAAGCTTGAAATACCTCTAAAAGAAGGAACTAATACAATTACAATAAACAATTATACAGCAAAAATAAAAGCAAAATATGTAATAAAAAGTGCATATTCAGATACTTTTGCAACAAAAGTAGAAATGAATAGCGAGATAAAACAAACTAAGGAATCAGTAGATTTATCAGTAAATAAAAAGCTAGAAGATTACAGCACAACAACAGAAATGAATAGTGCTATAAGTTTAAAAGCTGGCGAGATTACGAGTTCAGTAAGTAAAACTTATGAAACAAAAGAAAATGTAACAAAACAATATTCTAATATCAAACAAACAACGGATAATATAACTTCTGTGGTTGGGAAGAAGGTTGGAAACGATGAAATTATTTCAAAAATTAATCAAAGTGCTGAGTCGGTATCAATAGATGCCAAGAAAATCAATATCAACGGAACTGTTTCAGCAAACGGGAATTTCTTAGTTGATACTGATGGAAATATGAAAGCTAAAAATGGAACATTTTCAGGGAATATAGATATTGGAGAAAGTAATTATCTGAGGTCAAAAGACAGTAAAGGGAATATATTAATGCAAATTGATAAAAACGGGACCGATTATTATTTTAATAATGTGCATGTTGGGAAAATAGGAACTGATGGTATTGAGACAGATTCATCTAAAAGAGGATTGCTAATTGCAATAGATAAAGATGCATACTTCTTAGGGTTAGGAAAGAATGATGATGATGGGGTAACTCAACCAATTTATACTTGGTACAATGTATTAACTGGCGACAATGGAACTTATGCAGCAAATACGCAGGGAAGAGTTCAAATCGGCAATGCAAATTGGGGATTTCTTGTTTCAATCTTTAAGAAATTGCTTGTTCATGGAAATGTATATGCTGAATCTTTTGTTAATACATCACTAGAAAGTCAAAAGAAAAACTTTGAAAAATTAACATTAGAAGAAGCAATAGATATTTTAAATAATACAGATATATACAAGTATAATTTAAAGAGTCAAGATGATATCAAGAAAAAGCACATTGGATTTGTAATTGGTGATAATTTTAATTATTCAAGTAAGATAACAAGTGAAGACAATGATGGAGTTGATAACTATTCAATGACATCGGTGTTATATCCAATTGTAAAAGAACAACAAGCACAGATAGAAGAATTAAAGAAAGAAATAGAAACGCTGAAAGGAGAAAAAAATGATTGAAATTGACTTTCAAAATGGTAAAACGAAATTAAATAAAGAAATGTTTGATACTTTTCAAAATAATATAAAAATGGCTATAAATGATGCAATTTTAGAAGTCAAAAAAGCAGAAAATCCGGTTGGACATATAAGAATGGAAACAACAAATATTAATCCAGCCACATATTTAGGATTTGGAACATGGGTGTTATGGGGAAGTGGAAGAGTACCTGTTGGAGTCGATGCATCAGACAACGACTTTAAAACAGTCGAAAAGGCTGGAGGTTCAAAAACTGCAAATATCTCACATACTCACACAATAGCAAGTCATAATCACGGAGGAAACACTGGAAGTACAGTACTAACAGTAAATCAAATACCCGCACATACACATGATATTTGGCAGACTAGCGGAGGTTCTGCACAATCAGTGGAGGCTAATGCGTTGTCTGTAGCTACTGCTTGGAGTAAAACTTTAAGAAACGTGGAAAATTTTGCAAAGAGTAAAGGTGGAGGTGCAGGACACACTCATACAATTTCTGCATCAGGACAACAAACAACAAAGTCTGCAGGTTCTACATCACTGTCGTTATTTCAACCATACATAACTTGCTATATGTGGAAAAGAACAGCATAGGAGGTTAAAAATGAGCGAAACAACTAATTTAAAATTATTTAAGCAGGACAATCCAACGACAAATACAAATAATTTTGATATTGAAAAAACATTAAATGAAAACTGGGACAAGCTAGATGAAAATGCAGGAACTACAAACAAAAAACTAGAAAGTTTAGAAAAAGTCGATAGCACAACAAATGAAACTATAACAGCAATAAAAGAAGAACAAACAACACAGAATGAAAATATAGAGAAAAATGCAGAGGGTATAGCACAGAATAAAAAAGATGTTGATGAAGAGTTGACTAAAATAAAAAAAGAAAATAGTTTGCTGAAGTCACAAATACCAACTGGAACAGCAAGTGGTAATAACATACATCTTGAAGATAGCTCAAATATGGATTTTGAGTGGAAGTTAAGAGGTTGGAGTAGGCAGGAAACTAGAAGTGGAAAGAATTTATTTGATAATACAGTAGAACCACAATTTATAAGCAATGCAAAAAAAGAGATAATAAATACAGGAGAAAGAATAATATTAACAGCTAAAACATTTTCTTATGCAATTTTTAAAGTTGAAAAGAATATTAGAGAATATGCTGGAAAAACAGTTAGGCTAAAGATGGATTTTTCAAAGTCGAATGCTAACCTTAATCCGAAATATGGAGTACTATTAGGTAGTAGTGACTATTCAAACAGAGAAGTAAAAGGGGAATCTACAGTAAGTGGTTATACAATAACTTTTAATTTACCATCAGAACTGGAAAACGAGAAAGAGTACTTATTTGTTCGACTTTATGCAACACAAAACAATGAAGGAAATATAGAGAATTATGTTGATTATACAAAAATAATTCTAACAATTGATAATGAAAATATGTCTTATGAAGCATTCGGTGTTTCTCCAAGTCCAGAATATCCAAGCAAAATTGAGAATGTAGGAGATAATATAAACTTATTTAATAAAAATGATACAAATTGTATATTTGATACTGCAATTTCAAATAATACTCTAGGAATAAAGGCAAGCGGCACTTATAAAACTGTGTATGTTCCTTGTAAAGCTAATACAATTTATTCTATTTCAAAAAAATATGATGAAATAAAAAATAGGTTAACTGTTGCATGTTCTAACGACATGCCAAATTATTCAAAAAAGGTAGAAAATTTAGGTGGCAGTGAAATGGCAACTAACTTAACAGTCACGACAAGTAATACGGCTAAATATTTATTGGCATATGTTTGGGTATCTGGAGGAAGTACTACATATCAAGAAATGCTTGATAGTATAAAAATAGAAGAAGGTATAAAAGCGACAAATTATTCTGATTACAATTGTGGAAGCGTCGGAGTAACAATAAGTAACAAGAATTTGTATAAAATAGAAAAAGTTATAAATGATACTAATTACTCAAAAATTATATATAAAGATGAAAATGGAAACGTAAGTTTTACAACAGGCGAAATACCTTTAATTATTGCACCAACAAAAACTAAAGAAAAAACTGAATATACATATATTTTAAAATGTAAATCAAATGTTACTACGGAGAATAACATAAATTTTACGGCAATTTATGAAGATGGAACAAGCAAATTGCTATCTGCAAACAAAAAGAAAGATACAAATGAATTTATAGTAAAATTCAAAACTGATAAAGAAAAAACTTTAGCATATGTGACCCAGCAATATACTAATAGTTCAAGAACTACAATAATAACAGAAGGCACAATGATACTAGAAGGAGATTATTTAAACTTAGAGGAATTGTATGAAATTCATCAAGAACAAGAAATATTATTCCCACTTGCAGAAGGACAAAAACTTTACGAAGGTAGTTATTTAGCTAAAGATGGGATACATAATAAGAGAATATCGATTAATGGCAATGAATATAAAAATACGGCGGGCATGAATAGAGCATATTCAACGGAGAATTATAATTGTTTTGATATTTATACAGGACTAAAATTTGTAAAAAGTGAAAACCAATATAAAACTATTGGAGCCTTATGTAATCAATTTAAAGAAAAGAATTGGGCAAGCTTTTGGCAGCAAAAAGTAAATGAAGAAGGTTTTTGTATAAATCAAGATAATCGTTCAACAATTTATATAAAAATAAGTAAAGAAATTTGCCCTGATATAGATACTTTTAAAAAATATATAGATGAGAACAATCTACTTTTTGAGATTCCATTAGAGCAAGAGGAAATAATTCCATATACTCCAGAGCAACAAGCTGTAATAGATAAAATACTATATACATATAAGAATGTCACAAACATTAGTGTAGACAACAAATTAGCAACGCTAGACATAACATACAAAAAGGACATTGAAACAATGTTTAATAATCAAGCAAAAGAATATAACGAAAGATTAAGCAATATAGAGAACTTGCTAAATACAACAGAGACAAGTGCTTTATTGCTAGATAATTTAGAAAATGATTTGAAAGAAGAGGTGTAATTAATATGAGAATATCAGAATTATTATTAAAATTAATTGAAAAGAAATATTATGTAGAGAAGGAGCAAATTGAGAATAAGCTAAATATATTTTATGCGATGAACAAGATTAGTGACGAAGAATATAGCTCATTAGTACTAAAAGCAGAAGAAGTTTATGCAGAGAAAACTGACGACATAACAGAGGAAACAATAGCAAGCACAGAAGAAAAATCGGAGGAATAATCTATGGAAAATATAACAATAGGTCAAATTGTTATAGCAATAGGAAGTCTGTCAACATTGGCAGGCTTCTTTTATGCAATATACAACTTTGTAAAGAAAACTGTATTAGATAAAATAAGTGCTAATACACAAAGAATAGAGAGTCTTGAAAAAGAAACGGAAAATCTCAAAAGAGAGGTTGCTGATAGTAAAGAAGAAAGACTAATTCTACTAAAAGCTCAATTAGCTTGTTTAAAAGGCTTAAAAGAACAAGGCTGTGATGGACCAGTAACGCAAGCAATTGGAGATATAGAAAATTATTTAATAAAGAAAACACATAATTAAAGGAGGGAAGATTATGGAAAAATTAAAGAAAATAGCAAAATATACTACAAATATTTTAGCAATAATTAGTGCATTAATTGCTGGAATTAATGCTGTTGATGGTATAACAATACCATATGCAATTCAAATAGTGCAAATAATAGCTGTTGTTCAAGGTGTTATTGGTACATATTTGCTAGGTCAAAAAGTTGTTACAAATAAGGAGGATAAATAGATGGAAATAATTGAAACTAACTTACAATTCAAAAATATGAACACAAGAACATCTACAGAAAGAATAATTTTACATCATGCAGATGCAAAAACATGCTCGGCGGAGGATATTCACAGGTGGCATCTTGCTAACGGTTGGGCTGGAGCAGGATATCATTTTCTAGTTAGAAAAGATGGCACAATATACAGACTTCGTCCAGAAGATAAAGTTGGAGCTCATGCATATGGCTCAAACTATAATTCAATAGGAGTATGTTTTGAAGGTAACTACATGGAAGAAGATATGCCAGAAGTTCAAAAACAAGCTGGAAAGGAATTAGTTGCATACTTAAAGAATAAGTACAAGATATCAACAGTGCAAAAACATAAAGATGTTTGTGCTACGAGTTGCCCGGGAGATAAGTTCCCTTTTAATGAGATTGCAAAATCTGAGACAAGTAATGAAATTATACATAAACCACAAGAAAACGTTCAAAAAGGCAACGTCGCAGAAATACAAGCCACTCTAAATGATAGATACGGACTAAATATTGCTGTAGATAATATCTATGGAAACGAGACAAGGAAAGCACTTGTAAAAGGGCTACAAACAGAATTAAATAAACGATATCATAGAGGTTTAGCTGTCGATGGAATATTTGGAACCAACACTTACAATTCTTGTATAAATGTTCGCAAAGGAGCAGAAGGTAATATTACATATTTAATTCAAGCTATGCTAATATGCCATTCATTCGACATAGATGCAGATGGAATATTCGGAAATGCAACAGAAACTGCGGTACGAGAATTTCAAAAAAGAAATGGATTATCACAAGATGGAATAGTAGGAAAGAATACATTCAATAAGTTATTCAAATAAACTTTGGTAGGAGCAATCCTACCTCTTTTTTTATGCCAATTTCGCTATAGCGAAAGGATGCGTTAAATCTTAGACAACAAACTATATCCTAAAATAATTAAAATGCCTTAAAACTCATTCTCATACGTTGAATTTTTGCCTGTTTTTAGCTGTTTGACAAGTTTCGACAGACTTTTCACATAAAATTTGTTATTATATTAAAAAGGAGGACAAGCTTATGGAAGAAGTAAAAAAGCTTGAACTAAAGATAAAGAACAATAGCCGATATGAAGATATAATAGAGCAGAGTATGCAAATAGATAAATACATAGACAAAATAATTGAGGGAGCATTATAGCTTCCTCATATTTGGTTTATGAGCAAATTAGTATTTGAGTGACTCAAAATGACTTTGTCGAATTTTATAATATAATTTAATCATAAAAAAGAAACGCGTTTCTCCAATTTAAAGGAGAAAATAACATGGAAAAATATATAGGGAATTTAATAAATAAAGATTTAAAATGGTATGAAAAAATAATAGTCAAAATATTCAAAAAAACATTTGTAAAGGTATATAATACGGCAAGAGTAGATATTGTTAATCATTTGCTATAAAATTGGTATATTTTTTCGTTAACATCAGGCAAAGTTATATCAAGGTCATACTGTTTTCCTCTTTCTATTACTCCATCAACATTAACAACTGGGCAAATATTCTTATCATACTCCATAATTTATTCTTCCTTTCATTTAATTAGCAATTATTGCTTTATATATATTATGTAATGGTAATATTTTTGTTACTGTTGCATTAGTGCTGGTTTTGCCATATAATCTGTTAAGGTTGAAGAATAATTACAATTTTGACTAAGTCAAATTTCCTTGCCAAAATTTAATTATTTTCCAATTTGATTTGAATATGGAAGGAATAAGATAAATATGGATAATAGACCGATTGGAATGTTTGACTCTGGAGTAGGAGGACTAACAGTTTATAAAGAAATACGAAAGAAATTTCCAAATGAAAATATTGTGTATCTAGGAGATACGAAAAGTTTCCCGTATGGAAGTAAATCTAAAGAAAGCATTATAAATTTAACTAAGAGTGGAATAGATTTTCTAATTTCGAAGAATGTGAAGGCTGTTGTTATTGCTTGTGGTACGGCCACGAGTCAGGCTTTAGATGCTGTAAAGGAATTATATGATATTCCGATTATTGGAATTATAGAGCCAACAGCAAAATACATATCGAAGAATAAGAATATTCATAAAGTTGGTGTTGTTGCAACAGCGGGAACGATTAGGAGCAACGTTTGGGAAAAATCTATTTTGAATTACAATAATAATTTAGAAATTTTGAGCAATCCGTGCCCGTTGTTAGCGCCGATGGCAGAAGAGGGATGGATTGATAACGAAATAGCAAAATTGACTGTACATGAGTATATGAAAAATTTACATGATGTAGACGCTTTAGTACTTGGATGCACGCATTATCCATTATTTGCAGAGCTATTTAAAAATGAATTAAGAACAGATGCCGAAGTTATAAACACTGGAACTGTAATTGCAAATCAACTACAAAATCTTTTAGAAAAGAATTTGTTGAGTAGTTCTAAAATAGGAAAAACAGAAATATATTTAACAGATACGGAATGTAATTTTATATCTGTGGCACAAAAAGTTTTAACAGAAGGAAAACTAGATATAAAAAAAGCTGAAACAATATTGTGAAAAATGTAAAAAATATTAGTAGAAATTAACTCGTTAATGTGATAAAAAAACGTAAATTAATTTTTTATTTGTATTATGAAGAAAATTTATTATAGAATTAACAAAATTTTGAAAAAAATTTTGAAAAAAGTATTGATTTTTTAAATTTCTTGTATTACAATTTAATTGAAGTGGTAGAAAGTGGTACAAAGTGGTGAAAATGTGTTAGCGAGGTGAATAAAAGTGTTAATTGGAGAATACGAACATTCTCTTGATGCGAAGGGCAGATTAATAATGCCAGCCAAGTTAAGAGATGACATGGGAGAAAAATTTATACTAACAACAGGTTTAGATGGTTGTTTGTTTGGATTTTCTATGTCTGAATGGGAAAAATTCGAAGATAAATTAAAAGCACTACCAATCACCAACAAAAATGCTAGAAACTTTGTAAGATTCTTTTTATCAGGGGCTACAGAATGCGAATTAGACAAACAAGGAAGATTTTTAATAGCAGGAAAGCTTCGTGAAGTTGCAAAATTAGACAAGGATGTAACAATAATCGGAGCTGGTACCAGAATAGAAATCTGGGACAAGACAAAATGGGAAGAACATAATAGTGAAGAAAATCTTTCTATTGAAGAAATAGAACAAAACATGGAAGATTTAGGTATATAACTTTTATAAGTTTATATAGTCTTAAACAAAAGAGAAAATTATAAACAAATGATAAAACATTAAAATACTAAAGCCAAATGTGAACAAAAGAAAAAATATTTTCAACTAAAAAAATGTATCCAACTAAAGAAAACTAACCTACACCAAAAGAAAACACAAGATGAAATCCAATTCAAAAGATTAAATATTTTAAATTACCAAAGCTAAATTTAGTAGAAACTAAAGATGGCTATAAATTACCACTAAAGATAATTAAAATTACGAATGATGGAGTGAACAAATGAAGTCCAAAATACTAATGAAAAGTATAATAAGATAGCACTTGCCAGTTGGTATGAATAATACCAACTGATTGTGCTATATAAAATTTTAAAAAGTAGAGGATAGAAACTTGGAATTTAAACATACCCCAGTAATGCTAAATGAATGTATTGAAGGACTTAATATAAATCCAGACGGAATATATGTTGATGGAACTCTTGGAGGAGCCGGACACAGCAAAGAAATTGCTAAAAGGTTGTCTAAAAAGGGAATGTTAATTGGCATTGACCGTGATGAGGAAGCTTTAAAAGCTGCAAAAGAAAATTTAAAAGAATTTTCAAATGTAAAATATGTTCATGGTAATCATGATGAAATAAAAGAAATCTTAGAAGAATTGAATATAGACAAAGTTGATGGAATTTTGTTAGATTTGGGAGTTTCGTCATACCAATTAGACGAGCGTAATAGAGGATTCAGTTATTTAGGAAGCAATGAACTAGATATGAGAATGGATCAAACGCAGTCATTAACAGCAAAAGATGTTGTTAATAATTATGACGAAGAAAAACTTGCCAATATTATTTTTGAGTATGGAGAAGAAAAATTTTCTAGAAATATTGCAAGAAATATCTGTAAATATAGAGCTGAAAAAGTTATAGAAACAACAGATGAGCTTGTAAAAATAATAGAAGAATCTATACCAAAATCTAAACAAAAAGACGGACACCCTGCAAAGAGAACATTTCAAGCAATTAGAATAGAAGTAAATAATGAAATAAAACCATTGTATTATACTGTTTTAAATTCTATTGAATGTTTAAAAGAAAATGGAAGATTATGCATTATAACATTTCATTCATTAGAAGATAGAGCAGTTAAAAATGCGTATATAGAAGCTCAAGGACATTGTACATGCCCAAAAGAATTGCCATATTGCGTTTGTAATTATAAATCTTATGGAAAAATAATTAACAAAAAGCCAATAGAGGCAACAGAGCAAGAAAAAGAAGAAAACTCGAGGTCAAAGAGCGCTAAGCTTAGAATATTTGAAAGACATGAGAAAAAATAAACCTAAAGAAGAAAAGAGGTGGGGAATAACTTATGGCAAACTATGGAGGCTATGGGTATCAGTATGAGACTAGCCCAAAGAAATTACAGCCTGAATATGTACCAACAAAAAAAGCTAAGAAAAAAACAAATGTAAAGCCACAAAACACAAAGAAACCTAGCAAACAGCAAAAGAATAAGTACAATTATAAACCAGTAGTTTATATTGGTCTTGCTTTTGTTATGCTATTTACCATAAGTTATAGATACTCACTAATAAATGAAGAATACAATTCAAAAGAAAACATAAAATCGAAAGTAAGTGCGGTGCAAAAAGAAAATGAGCAATTAAAAGTAAGCATAGAAAATAGCTTAAATTTAAGTTCTATCGAAAAGGCTGCACAAGATAAATTGGGAATGCAAAAACTAGATAATAGCAACAAAATTTATCTTGACTTACAGAAAAAAGACTATGTAGAACCTGCATCAGAAGAAGTAATACTAAATGATAATTCTTCTTGGTTCGAAAAATTAATAAAAAAATTAACACAGATTATTAAATAGATAATACTTATTTGCGAAAATAGGTATTATCTTTTTTGTTAGGTCATATTCAATGTAAATTCGAATACATATAATTAGGTGATTTATATGTTAAGGGATTTTTTGAATATTAAGAAATTAAAAAAACAAGAACAGAATAGTAGTAGAGATGAGAAATTAAATAAAAATTTATTACATAGAAAAAATAAAAATAAGAATAGAGCAGAGAAAAGGTTAAAAAGAGCATCTAAGATGAAGAAATATCAACTAGAAAAGACTGGTGAAATTTCTAGAAAGAAGAGAATTAGAATAGCTCTTTTAATTGTTACTACCGTTTTTCTGGCCTTAATAATAAGGGTTGCATGGATTCAATTTCATAATGGTGATAGTTTGCAACAAATGGCATATTTACAACAAACGTTGGATAGAAAAATTAATCCGAAGAGAGGAACTATTTATGATGCAACTGGTAAGACAGTACTAGCAACTAGCAGTAGTGTTGAAACAATTACTATAAATCCTGTAAACATATCTAAAGAAAATAAGGAGAAAGTTGCTAGAAAATTTGCCGAATTGTTTGAATTAGATTATGAAAAGGTTTTAAAAAAGGTAAATAAGAAAACTGCAATAGAGACAATTGCAAAAAAAGTTGATAAAGATAAAAGTAATGAGCTTCGTGTATGGATGAAGAATGAGAATATTACATCTGGAATTAATATTGATGAAGATACTAAAAGATTTTATCCTTTTAATAATTTAGCTTCGCAAATAATAGGATTTTGTGGTAGTGATAATCAAGGGCTAGCAGGGATAGAGGCTAGGTATGATGATGTTTTAAATGGAGAAAATGGCAAGATTTTAAAGATGACAGATGCAAAAGGACTTGATATTAGTGATGTGTCTGAAAATTATGAGCCTGCGAAAGATGGAAATGATATAGTACTTACTATTGATGCAACGATTCAAGGAATTGCAGAAAAATATTTGAAAGAAGCTTGTATAGATAATGTGTGTACAGATGGTGGAAACATATGTGTAATGAACCCTAAAAATGGAGATATTCTTGCAATTGCAAGTTACCCAGATTTTAATTTGAATGATCCGTATACTATAAATAATGAAGAACAAAAAGCTAATTGGGGTTCTATGACTGCAACTGAACGTTCAAATGCTCTTCAGGCAATGTGGAGAAATAAGGCGATTTCGGATACATATGAGCCAGGTTCAACATTTAAACTAGTAACTGCATCAACTGCACTACAAGAAGGCATAGTTCAAACAACGGATAAAGAAGGCGAGTTTTGTTGTGTTGGCTATATTGATGTGGCTGGAACTAAGATGAAATGCTGGAGATATTATAGGCCACATGGGCCTGAGAGTTTAAGGCAAGCACTTATGAACTCGTGTAACCCAGTATTTATAGGGTTAGGAGAAAAAATAGGAGTTGCTAAATATTATGAATATCTAAGAAAGTATGGATTCTTAAGCAAAACTGGAATAGATTTGCCGGGAGAAGCAACAGGAATATTCTTAGCTGAAAAAAAGGTTGGACCAGTAGAACTTGGAACAATAGCATTTGGTCAAAGATTTGAGGTTACACCAATACAAATGATAACAATGGTTTCCACAATAGCAAATGGAGGCACATATATAAAACCAAGAGTTGTAAAGCAAATAATAGACAGCGAAACAGGAGAAGTAACAAACGTAGAAGTAGAGAAAAAAGACAGAGTAATATCAGAGGAAACGTCTAAAAAAATGCTTAGCATGATGGAAAGCGTTGTTGCAGAAGGAACCGGGAAAAATGCTCAAGTAAAAGGATACAGTATAGGCGGAAAAACAGGAACATCAGAAGATGGTGTAAATACAGGAAAATACGTAACATCATTCATTGGAACGGCTCCAATATCAGATCCAGAAGTGTGCATATTAATAACCTTGTACAATCCAACTGGGGAAGGCGGACATCAAGGTGGAGGAGTTGCAGCACCAATAGGCTCACAGGTATTAGGAGAAGTACTTCCATATTTAGAAATAAAAAAAGATAATGAACAAGAAGAAGAAAAACAAGAAGTTGAAGTTCCAAACATAATCGGAATGACAGAAAAAGAAGCAAAAAAGGCATTAGAAGATGTTGGACTACAATTAGAATTTAAGAAAAGTGAAGAAAAAGAAACAATAACTGACCAATTACCAAAAGCGGGAATAAAAACAAAAAGTGGAACAATAATAATTGCCCAATAGGGACGCCCCTTTTTGGGCGAAAAATATTTTTAAGATTTATTTTCGCATCAAAAAGGAGTCATCTATTGGACAAATTTATTCTGCTTTTAATTCATTTTGACAAGTTCCTGTTTCAAAAATATCTTTAATATTTTGGCATGTATCACTTGCAATTTTGTTTAATGCTTCAGATGTGAAAAATGCTTGGTGTGCAGTTATTATAACGTTTGGCATAGAGATTAATAGTGATAAGTTTTTATCTCTCTTATATGAACCAGACATATCCATTAAAAAGTAATCTTCCTCGTGCTCATATACATCTAGTCCTACACCGCCAATTTTTCCAGTCGATAATTCAGCTATTAAGTCATCTGTGTTAATTAATCCACCTCTACTACAGTTGATTATTATAACTCCTTCTTTCATCTTGTCCAAAGATTTTTTATTGATTATATGTTCTGTTTCAGGTGTAAGAGGGCAGTGAAGTGATATTATATCAGATTTTTCACATAATTCATCAAAGCTAACGTATTCGAATCCTAATTCTTCAGCTGCTTTTTCATCTTTGAATAAATCATATGCAATAACCTTTGTTCCAAATCCTTTCATTATTTGGATAAATACTTTTCCAATTTTTCCAGTTCCAACAACTCCGACTGTTTTACCATGTAAATCAAAGCCAACAAGTCCTTCAAGTGCAAAGTTGTATTTTTTTACTCTTTGATAAGATTTGTATATTTTTCTGTTGATATTTAGTAATAGGGCAGTAGCATGCTCTGCAACAGCATATGGAGAGTATTGTGGAACACGTACGGCTCTGATGTTGCCAAGATGTTTTAAATCTACATTGTTGAATCCAGCACATCTTAGAGCTAATAATTTAACTCCACACTCATTTAAAATATCTAAGGTTTCTTTATCTGCCTTATCATTTACGAAAATACAAACAACATCATATCCTTTTGCAAGTGGTGCTGTTTCTGCGTTTAATCTTGACTTGAAATAAGTAATTTGATAATTGTATGTTTTGTTATACTCATCAAATAATTTCCTATCGTAATCCTCAGTATCAAAAAATGCTATTTTTATCATAATAAATCAATTCCTTTCTTGCTTAATCTCCAAAAAATAGAAGTGTTTTCTAAATTAAGCCACCTATTAGTATATTACCAAATTTGGTAAAAATCAATACAAAAATTTACAAAAAATAAAAAATCCCATACTCTCTTATGCAGAGTGTATGGAACTTTATGAGGACTAACAAAGCATCAGTCTTTTTCAACTATATACTCTACGGTGCTATTGGATTTTACCATGCACCAGTTTTGAGTACGAATTTTTTCGTCAGGTCGAAAAGCAATCCAAACAGGGCAATAGCCATAGGCCTCGATAACAGTAGGCTGATGTGCAGATACCTGAAGGTTAAAGTTACGAACCGCATCGACACTAGGAGTATAGTTACTCCGAATAACAATAAGGTCACAGTTTTCAGGGGCTTCTGCAACTACTTGCCGTAACCATTTTGTGTGAGCCTTAACGTTAATGTTTGCGTAAAGCAAGTAGAGACTGGAAAAGTCCAGAATTTTTTTGACGGCTGCTTCAAAAACATTAACAGCCACATCTAAATTGGTAAATGAAAAATACGGTTCGGGTTCAACCTTTGCTAATTCAGGAAACTCACATTCCCAGTTAGTAGCTAAAGTCTTTCGATATTCATCCCACTGCCTTTCCCGAGCAGACATTGCTTTGGCAACCATGAAATATGCTGCTTTTGCGGCATTCAACTTTTTTAAGAATCTATTCTGCTCTTGCAAAAGAACGGGAACGCTGATGTTGTTCAGAGCCATTTGTGTCTCAAATGTTCGCATTGAAAAATCCTCACTTCTGTGTGGTAGTAACAATAGGAAAAATTAATCCTCATTGCAAACTATCATTTTGTAAATAACGTACATTTACAGTATAGCATATTTTATGTAAATTTGCAAACTAAGTGCGTAAAAAATATTGAATAAAACTACACAAGAGTATTTCTATTAAAAATCTGAAAATTAAATTTAATGATAACTTTAAATATTAAATTAATCTTTTTACTAATTTTCTACGTTAACGAATATAATGTACTATAAATTTTTTAGAAAAAATGACTATAACCCTATACAAATGCGTTTTTTAATTATATAATGTTAAAAGTAAAGTTGAAGAATGACAATATAAATATTAATCCAATAAATTCGGAGAGGAATGGTAATTATGAATTTAAAGAAAATTTTAGTCGGAATAGACGGAATTAAAGCTAAAGGTGAAATTGATAGAGAGGTTACAACAATAGAAAAAGATTCCAGAAAAGTTGTTGAAGGAAGTATGTTTTTTGCAATTAAAGGCTTCACAACAGATGGAACACAGTATATAAATAGTGCAATAGAGAAAGGTGCAAAGACTATTCTTGTTGAAGAAACAACAGACATTAGGAGTTTAAATATACCAGAAGATGTAACTCTTATTGTTGTGCCAGATGCAAGATATGCGATGGCAATTTGTGCATGTAATTTTTACGATAATCCATCAAAAAAAGTTAAGCTAATTGGAGTTACTGGAACAAAGGGCAAGACTACTACAACATTTATGATTAAAGAAATTTTACAAAAGCAAGGAATTAAGACTGGATTAGTTGGAACCATAGCTGTTTATAGTGGAGATAAGAAGTTGCTTGATAGTGATAGAACAACTCCAGAAAGTATAGAACTACAACAATATTTTGCACAAATGGTTGAAGATGGTTGCCAAGCAATTGTAATGGAAGTTTCTTCACAAAGCTTGAAACTAAACAGAGTTGCAGGATGCCAATTTGACATTGCAGTATTTACAAACTTCTCAGAGGATCATATTAGTCCAAAAGAACACCCAAATATGCAAGATTATTTCGAGTCTAAATTAAAGTTATTTAAGATGTGCAAATGTGGGTTTGTAAATGTCGATGATTTACAAGTTTGCAAGGTACCAACTTTAGTACCAGATTGTGAGATAACAACATATGGAATCGACAATGCATGTAATTTACTTGCAAAAGATATTACAATTACAAATTCATATGTAGATTTCAAGGTTAAAATTGGAGATAAAAATGAAAGAGTAAAAGTTGGAATTCCGGGAAGATTCAGCGTGTATAACAGCTTAGCTGCAATTTGTGTTGCAACAAAATTAGGCTGTTCTGCAGAAAATATAAAAGATGCTTTACTAGAAGTAAGAGTACCAGGAAGATCTGAGCTTGTAAATAACAGCAAAGATTTAACAATTATGATAGATTATGCACATTCTCCAGAAAGCCTAGAAAACATACTAAATGCCGTAAAATCATATACTAGAGGAAGAGTAATTTCTGTATTTGGTTGTGGAGGAGACAGAGATACAACAAAAAGACCTATAATGGGTGAAATATCAGGAAAAATTGCAGATTTTACAATAATTACATCAGATAACCCAAGAACAGAAGACCCTCAAACAATAGTAGATGAAATAGAAACAGGAATAAAAAAGACTAAAGGAAAATATGTATGTATAGTAGATAGAATAGAGGCTATTAAATATGCAATAAATATGGCTAGCAAGAAAGATATAATTGTGCTTGCAGGAAAAGGACACGAGCCATATCAAGAGATAAATGGAGTAAAACATCCATTTGATGAAAGAATAATAGTAAATCAAATAATCAAAGGAGAAATATAAAATGGCATACCAAATAAAGATATTAATGTTGGCATTTGCTATAGCATTTGTAATATCTCTAATAGTAATACCAATATTACGTAGAAGAAAAATAGGGCAACAAGAAAGAGACGATGGTCCAAAGTCTCATCTAAAAAAACAGGGAACTCCTACAATGGGCGGAATTGTAATGATTTTAGCTATAATAATAATAGGAGCAATAGTATTTTTAAAATATTCAAAATCCGTAGATGCATCTGAACAGACAATGGCTAAAAATTTAATACCACTAATATTAGTAACAGTTGGGTTTGGATTGGTAGGCTTTGTAGATGATTTTAAAAAGTTAATTTTAAAAAACACAGAAGGACTAAAACCAAAATATAAAATGTTTGGACTGTTGATAATAGCAACAATATTCACGGTATATTTAACAAATGTAATGCATATTGGAACAGATTTAATAATTCCATTTGCGAAAACGTCAATTACATTGCCAATTTGGCTATACATACCATTTACCATATTTGTTATGCTTGGAACTACAAATGCAATTAACTTAACAGATGGAATAGATGGATTAAGTACATCTGTTACAACAATTATATTAACATGTTTAACTGTTATAGGAATAATTTTTGGAGTTAAAGAAATTGTTATAATGGGAGTTAGCTTGATAGGAATATGCTTAGCATTCTTGCTATTCAACTTACACCCAGCAAAAGTATTCATGGGTGATACTGGCTCACTATTCTTAGGTGGAGCGGTTTCTGTAATGGCTATTTATTTGAAATTACCAATTTTATTATTAATAATTGCAATAATTCCAGTATTAGAAACTTTATCAGACATAATACAAGTTGCACACTATAAAAGAACTGGAAAAAGAGTATTTAAGATGGCACCATTACATCATCATTTTGAATTATGTGGCTGGAACGAAAATGCTATTGTTTCAGTATTTAGCATAATAACATTAATAGCATGCATGATTGGTCTAGCCGCAATATAAAATTGAAAGGACGAACAAATGCAAAGAGAAAAAAAGAAAGTTAAAAGATTTTCAAAATTCATGAATAATAAAATGGATTACATTTTATTTATAACCGTATTAATACTGCTATCTTTGGGTGTTGTTATGGTTCTTTCGGCGAGTGCACCATCAGCCCTTTCGTCAACAGGAAAAAGCTATACTTATTTTTTAAAACAATTTGAATTTGCTTTGGCTGGAATAGGATTAATGTTATTCTTTTCAAAATCTGATTATAGATTTTTAAAAAAATATTATAAGGTTATATATGTAATATCTGTTGCAATTTTACTTTTAGTTTTAGTACCGAAACTTGGAAAAAGTGTTAATGGTGCAAAAAGATGGATTGAAATAAAGGGAATAGGGCAGTTCCAACCATCAGAATTTACAAAAATAGGTTTAATAATATTTTATGCAGGATATTTATCAGACCACAAAAACGATTTAAAGCAATTTGGAAAAGGATTTGTATTGCCTATGGCATTTTTAATTCCTCCAATTGCAATATTGTACTTTGTTCAAAACCATTTAAGTGTATCTTTGGTTGTAGGTATTGTAACCTGTGTAATGATGTTAATGGCTGGATGCAGGCTGTTACATTTTATGTTTGCTGGTCTGGCAGGAGTCGCGGGAGTAGCCTTAGTAATAATAAGAGAGTTATTAAAAGGTGATGCTAGTGACTCGTTTAGAATGGATAGAATTATGACATTCTTTGATCCCTGGTCTGATGCGACGGGAACGGGTTACCAAATGGTACAAAGTTTGTATGCGATTGGTTCTGGAGGACTGTTTGGAGTAGGACTTGGAAACAGTAAACAAAAATATTTGTACATACCAGAACCACAAAATGATTTCATATTTGCAATAGTTGCAGAAGAATTGGGTTTTGTAGGTTGCGTTACAATTATATTATTATTTGCAATTTTTGTATGGAGAGGAATCGTAATTTCTATGAAGGCACCAGATATGTTTGGAAGTTTGCTTGCAATAGGAGTTACAACACTTGTAGCAACACAAGCAATAATCAATATCGCAGTTGTTACAGCATCTATACCAACAACTGGTATGGCACTTCCTTTTTTCAGTTACCGGAGGAACCGCACTGTTAGTACTACTGGTTGGAGTGGGAATTTTGCTTAATGTGTCAAGGGCAGGTTCAAAGGTTTAGAGCTTGAAAAATAATTACAATTTTGGCTATGTCAAATTTCTTTTCGAACGCGGTTACATACACAAAGTATGAACCTTTGCCTTTGAAAAAACATTTTTCTTGCCAAAATTCAATTTTTTCTAAACTTAATAAATCGAATAAAGAAAGGTGTAAGAAATGAAAGTAGTAATTGCTGCGGCTGGAACTGGAGGACATATAAACCCAGGAATAGCTATTGCCAATAAAATAATGGAGAAAGAACCACAATCAAAAATAATTTTCATAGGAACTGGTAGAGGATTAGAAAAAGATTTAGTACCAAGAGCAGGCTATGAGCTAAAAACAGTTGAAGCATATGGAATTAATAGAAAAATCAATTTAGATAATATTAAAAGATTATGCAAAACCATAAAGGCTGTTGGTCAAGCTAAAAAGATATTAAAAGAGTTTAAGCCTGATATAGTCATTGGTACAGGCGGATATATATGTGTTTCTGTGTGTATGGCAGCAAACCAGTTGAAAATTCCAATAATATTGCATGAAAGCAATGCTTTTCCAGGAGTAGCTGTAAAGGTAATGGCTAAAAAAGCAGATGAAATATTGCTAGGCTTCGAAGAAGCAAAAGAAAGAATTTCAAATGCAAGAAAAATAGTTGTTACTGGGACACCAACGAAAGTAAATTCAAATAGATTAAGTGATGAGCAAAAATATAACTTGAAACAGGAAATGAAATTGAAACAAGATTTGCCTGTAGTATTATTTTTTGGTGGAAGCCAAGGAGCCCAAAGCATAAATAATGCAATACTTGGAATGATAGAAAATAGGCTTAATGAAAAGTACCAAATAGTTTGGGCAGTAGGACCAGGAAACTATGATGAGGTAAAAGAAAAACTAAGAATTAAGAATATAGATATTGACAATATAGAGAATACAAAAATATTACCATACATATATAATATGCAAGAGGTTATGGAAATGTCAGATTTAGTTGTGTGCAGAAGCGGAGCAATGACTATTACAGAGATTGCTACGATAGGAAAACCTGCAATATTTATTCCATATCCATTTGCAACAGAAAACCATCAAGAATACAATGCAAAAGTATTGGAAAAAGTTGGTGCTGCAAAAATTATATTAGATAAAGAATTAAATTTTACAAAATTAAATAACACGATAAATAATATTGTGAAAGACACAGAAACCTTAAAAACAATGGGAAAATCGGCAAAAAGAGTTGCAAGAGCTGATGTAGAGGAAAACATATACAAGGAGATTTGTCGAATTGTGTCGAAACATGAAACACGAAATAACTTGCCACCAGAATAATCTGGTGGTATTATATTTTTTTAAAGGGGATAAGTAATTGTAAAAAAATGCTAAATTTTCCTCTAGGAAAGGTTGTGATTTAATATGAAAAAACTATTTGGAGAAGCTAATATTAATGTAGAAAATTTTAATGAAGCAGAAAGAAAACAAAAAATAAAGGTAAAATATTACAAGCTGACCGCCTCAGAAGTAAAAGAAGATGAGAAAAAATTTGGAATTGCATTAGTAAAAGAAGAAAATGATGGAAAGAAAGATGTTATAACAGAAAAGATAATAGAAAGCAACTTATCAAATAATGAAAATTTAATAGATAATTTATTAAAAATACTCGTAAATTACCAAGTAACACCAGTCGCAACAGGAGATATAATATCAGATTTTAAGAAATGTCCAGAATTAATTTTTAGTATGACAAAGTAAGAAATGAGTATATGTGTTAAAAATAACTTATAAAAATTACGGATATGTGTTCAAATAGACTTTAAAAAATTACGGATATGTGTTCAAATGTGCTTGAAAAAATCACGGATATGTGATAAAATTATATCGGAAGGTGATTGAATGAGAAGAAAAGTATATGATGAATTGATAAAATGGAAAAAAGAGAGTAATGGAAAAGTAGCTCTTTTAATCGATGGCGCAAGGCGTATTGGAAAAAGTTATATAGCCGAACAGTTTGCAAAAGAAAATTATAAATCATATATATTAATTGATTTCAATAAAGTCGGTAAAGATGTTAAAGAGCTGTTTGATAATTACCTAGATAACTTAGATATGTTTTTCATGTATTTATCTAGTTATTATAAAACAGATTTATATGAAAGAGATACACTAATAATTTTCGATGAGGTGCAATTATATCCTAGAGCAAGAAGTGCTATTAAGTATCTAGTTGCTGATGGAAGGTATGATTATATCGAAACTGGTTCTTTAATTTCAATAAAAAAGAATGTTGAAGATATTTTAATACCATCAGAAGAAAGACACTTGAATATGTATCCAATGGACTTTGAAGAATTTTTATGGGCAAATGAAAATAATAACTTAATGGATTTAATAAGAAAATGCTTTGAAGAAAAGAAACCTTTAGGACAACTAATGCATAGGGAAGCAATGGACTATTTTAAACAATATTTAATAGTAGGTGGAATGCCTCAAGCAGTAGAAACGTATATAAAAACAAAAAGTTTTAAAGAAGTCGATTTGATAAAGAGGGACATCTTAAATTTGTATAAAGATGATATAGTAAAATATAGTGGAGATGATTCAATCAAAGTACAAAGTATTTTTGAGGAAATACCATCTCAATTACAAAAACATGAAAAAAGATTTTCGTTCAATTCAATGCAAAAAGATGCAAGATATAGAGATTATAAAGATGCTTTTTTCTGGCTTCAAGAATCAATGATTGTAAACATTGCTTTTAACACAACTGAACCGAATATTGGACTTAGATTAAATAGAGAGTCGAGTGCATTAAAATGCTATATGGGAGATACTGGATTACTTCTTTCATTGGCTTTTGATGAAAAAGGTTTAGTTGATGAAGAAATATATAGGAAAATTTTATTTAACAAACTTACATTTAATGAAGGAATGATTATGGAAAATATTGTAGCACAAATGTTGACTGCTACTGGAAAAAAATTATATTTTTATTTTAATTATGACAAACAAAATTCTGCTAATAATATGGAAATAGATTTCTTGATTGCTAAAAATAAGATTACTTCAAAACATAATATTTCGCCGATAGAAGTAAAATCTGGGAAAAATTATACATTTTCTTCTTTAAATAAGTTTAAAAATAAATATAAAGAATACTTATCAACAGCATATGTTTTACATATAGAAGACTTGAGGGTAGAGGACGAAATAGTATTTTTACCAGTATATATGACTTGTTTGTTATAAAAAAAAGATGCAACATAAAATTTAATTATAAGTATAATTCTAGTTTTTAGTTAAACTAGAATTTACTTTTGAAAATAAAATATGCAAAAACTTGAAAATTAAATAAAATTACGCTACAATATATTGACGAAATTAAATTTGAAGAAAGGGTTAATCAATAATTATAGATTTTTTATAAGATTGATTATACGAAAAAGTTAATGGCAGATAAATTAATTATTGTTGAGTCGCCTGCAAAGGCTAATACTATAAAAAAATTCTTAGGTGGAAATACGAAAGTAGTTGCATCTATGGGGCATATAAGGGATTTACCAAAATCTAAGCTTGGAGTTAATATTGAAAATGATTTTGAACCAGAGTACATAAATATTAGGGGAAAGGGAGATTTAATAAAATCTTTGAAGAAAGATGCCAAAAGTGCAAAAACTGTGTATCTTGCAACCGACCCTGATCGTGAAGGAGAAGCTATTGCTTGGCATTTGGCTCATATTTTGGAAATTCCAGAAGATAGTGTATGTAGAGTTACTTTTAATGAAATAACAAAAGAAACTGTACAACAATCTATAAAAAAACCAAGAAAAATAGATATGAATTTAACAAATGCACAACAGGCAAGACGTGTGCTTGATAGAATTGTGGGTTATAAAATAAGCCCATTATTATGGAAAAAGGTAAAACCAGGGCTATCTGCTGGAAGAGTTCAATCTGTTGCAGTAAAGCTAATTGTAGATAGAGAAAATGAAATAAGAAACTTTGTACCAGAGGAATATTGGAACATTTATGCTATCTTATTAGATGAAAAGTCTAACAAGGAATTTGAGGCTAGATTATATGGCAAGGGAAGCAAGAAAATAGAATTACACAAAAAAGAAGAAGTAGATGAAATTCTAGAAAGCATAAAAGAAGGAAAATACATTGTAACAGATGTAAAAAGAGGAGAGAAGAAAAGAACTCCTGCACCACCATTTACTACAAGTACTATGCAACAAGAGGCTTCAAGAAAATTAGGATTTACATTGAAAAAGACAATGTCTGTTGCACAAGGATTATATGAAGGTGTGAAAATTCCTGAAAAAGGTAGTGTAGGACTAATTACTTACATGAGAACAGACTCTACAAGAATTTCTGAAGAGGCAAGAGCCGCCGCAAAAGAGCAAATAAGCAAAACCTATGGAAGTGAGTATTACGAAAATAGGTATTACAAAAAGAGTAGTGAAGCACAAGATGCCCATGAAGGTATACGCCCAACATATATTTATATAACACCAGAAAGCATAAAAGATTCACTTACAACAGACCAATACAAATTATATAGACTGATATACAACAGATTTTTAGCAAGCCAAATGTCAGCTGCAGTATATGATACAATAAATGTTGATATTAAAGTAAACGATTATGTATTCAAGGCAAGTGGTCAAAACTTAAAATTTAAAGGTTTTATGACTTTATATGTAGAAGGGAATGACAATGGACAAGAGGAAGAAGATTCAACATCAATTCCAGCATTAGAGGTAAATCAAGAAGTTAAAAAGAAAAAATTGAATGCAAAACAAAGTTTTACAGAACCACCAGCAAGATATACAGAAGCAAGTTTGGTAAAAGAGCTAGAAGCTAAGGGAATAGGTAGACCAAGTACATATTCTCCAACAATTACAACAATATTGGAAAGAAGATATATAGAAAAAGAGAAGAAACAATTAGTTCCAACAGAACTTGGAGAAGTTGTAAACAAATTATTAACAGAAAACTTTGGAGATATAGTAGATGTTGAATTTACTGCTAAGGTAGAAAACGAATTTGATGAAGTTGCATCTGGAAAAGAAGAATGGAAACAAATATTGCGTGATTTCTATCCACCATTTGAAAGTGAGCTTGAAAAAGTTGATAAAGAGCTAGAACATGTAAAACTAGAAGATGAAGTTTCAGATGTACAGTGTGATAAATGTGGAAGAATGATGGTAGTAAAAATGGGAAGATTCGGCAAGTTTTTAGCATGCCCTGGTTACCCAGAGTGCAAAAATGTAAAACCATTCGTTGTAACTATAGATGAACCATGCCCAGTATGTGGTGGAAAAGTTCAAGTTAGAAAAACAAAGAGAAAAAGAAACTACTACATATGTGAAAATAATCCAAAGAGCTGTAATTATATATCTTGGAATAAGCCTAAAAAAGGAGAGATTTGGACTCCAGAAGAAGTAAAAAAAGAAGGAGAAACAAAAAAGAAAACAACACGAAAAGCAACAGCCAAAAAAGCAAGCACTAAAAAAACGACAACAACGAAAAAAACAACAAAAAGAGCAAGTACTAAAAAAATTATGTAAAACAAAACAGCCTTGTGCAATTTGCACTTAAGGCTGTTCTGTACTATAATGTAAAAAGTAGCTAGTAGCAAATCCTAAATAAATAATTTTATAAGGAGGCATTTCTTTTATGGCGGCTACAATAGCAGAACGTACTTATCTCGTGATGAAGAACTTCATGAGATTGCATGAGCTGGGGATTCGATTCCTGAAATAGCCCAAAGGTATAGTTTGACTTCTCGAACTGTTTACTCGCATTACCAATAGCATAGAACATACTCTTTTGCAAAAGAGTGCACCTCGGGCAAATTCTCGGGGTGCATTTGGGTTAAATAATATAAAGATTTTATAGAAAATATACGAAATATGCAAAAACAATAAAACATTACTGTTTTCTAATTTACATTTAAAGAAAAATATAAAAATTATAAAATTATTTGAAAAATATTATAAAAATTAAAAATTTTTATGTTATAATGAAAATGAAAAATTTAATAGATAACCACAAAGGAATAAAGATATGGATTTTGATATTTTTGATATAAATAAATTTAATGTAATACAAGATGAAGAAAACTATTATTTTTTTAGAGCACTAAATATGGCTGATAATGCTGATATTGAGCAACAAACGACTACATCAACAGATGGAAAGATAGAACGAATAAGAACAGATAGAGAAAGATTTGATGGAGATGCCAAATACACAGAAGCTTCAGAAATTTCTTTAGAAGAAATATATGACCATATAAAAATGCATTATAGAAAAGATACAAACTGCATATCACTTACAAGTAATGCAAATATTGCAGTAAATTATGGAAGAGGCTCTTATAAAGATAAATATGTAATGGTTAAAATTCCAAAAAAAGAATTTGAAGAGAAAACAGTAGCAGCTGGCCAATATATGCTTAAAGAATTGTATTCTAAAATACAACAAGCAATAGAAAGGTTGCCAGAAGATGCAAAACAAAGAGTTTCGAATGCTTTTGAGGAGATAGATAAAACAACTGAAAGTAAAGACTTAAAAGATATAATTGCTCAAAGATACACTGCTAACAGAGAAGAAGTAAGTTTAGATAGAGCACATTTAAGAAAAGGAATAATATATAGTTCTCCAAAGGCAAGAATTAGCAATTATCAGTCATTAGATGACGAGCAGGTATTGGAAGTAAATAAAGTATATGCAAAATTAGCAATATTAGAAAATGAGCAAGTATTAAAACATGTAATACCACATTCTTCTAATTCGAAATTAAGAGAGACAATAGGAAGTGCATTTTCGTCTACAGAGGTAATTCATTATGGAGATATAAAACAAGAAAATATTATAGAAGTTCCAAAAGAGGTAGTTGATTTATTTGCATTAATACAACAAATAGATGGATTGGATAAAGGCAGAGTTGAACAATTAAAAAGAACATTGATAACAGCAGTACAAAATGGTGTTAAAATTCCTGCTATACCAGAAATTGAAGAAAAGGTTAAAGATGATATTTCAATTGAAGAAATGTATGGAATAACAGATGGAAAAGTTGAATATGGAAAAGCAAATTCAATTGTAAAGAATATGTTTTATTTGAGTAAAGCAAGAAAAAATGCAATACAACTTTCAAATGTTTTAAGTGAAATATTAGGGGAAAATTCTGGTTTTGAAGATATTATACAATACATAAGAGAAAATGGATTTAGAGTCGAGCCAGAAATAATAACAAGACAAAGTAATAAAGGTGTAAAATTAAGTGAGTCTGTAAGTTTAGATTTACAACAAGAAGAGCAAGCATTAGTTGATGAGATAAAAAAATTGTCATCTGAACAATTAGACAATGTTCTACAAAATGGAGGACTATATAATGCTAAAGACATTATAACTAACGTATTTAGTAGTGCTAAAGAAAGTGAAAAAATAGATAAATCTAGATATTATGCAGAAGCAATAATTTCTAAGTACAATTGGCAAGATATAGGAATAGCAGAATTTAAAACATCAGAAAAAAATGAGTTAATAGCCAGACTTCAAGAAAGAAATTGTGCAGAAATATATGAAAAATTGCGAGAATCTGGTGTGGAAGAAAGCATAATTCCAACAGTATTGTTAAACATTGCAACAAGAGATGGAATTTATGAACAATATGTTCAAGGTAATTTAGAACAATTATTAAGTACAAGACAAGATGTTTTGCAAAATAATATCAATACAGAAGTAGTTGAAAGATTTTTAGGATATTATGATGTAGAAAACACAGGTATAAGATTAAAAGATTATCAACAAAGAGCTTGTAATAATATAAATACAATATTTCAAGACCATAAATTTGCACAAGTAATACTACCAACAGGTGCTGGAAAAAGTTTTGTGGCTTTAACGCAAATGCAACAATATGCCAAGGAACATCCAAATGAAAAAATACTATATTTAGCACCACAAGATGAAATATTAAATCAAATAAAAAGTTATATTGTAAAATATGTGCACGGAAAACAGGGAACAGTTGGCAAAATAGAAGACGAAATAATAGCAGAAGTATTTCCAAATATAACATTTGGAACATATTCTGGATTGCTTGCAAAAAGAGGACAAAAAGTTATTAAAGAACAATATGGAATGATAGTGCTAGATGAATTACACAGAACAGGTGCAAAAGAATGGGAAGGAAAAATTGACAAATTACTAAAAAATCAAGCAGAAGAAGTAAAAGTGCTTGGAATAACAGCAACACCAACCAGAGATGTTGACAGAAGAGATATGGCAAATGAAACAGCCAAGAAACTTGGATATACAGATGAAGAAATTAGCCAAAGAAAACATTTAGCAGCAAATATGACATTAGAAAATGCAATAAGAATGGGTTATGTGGTAAATCCAAAACTTGTGTATTGTAAATATGACTTAATTTCATCTGGAAAAATGGAAGAATTAAAAGCTCAAATTGATAGCATAGAAGACGAAAACAAAAGAGCTGAAGAATTAGAAAAATATGATAAATTAAGAGCAAAATTAAATCAAGAAATTGATGCCGAAATTGGAGAGGAAGCAAGAAAAAAACTAGAAGAAGATGCAAGAAAAAATTTTGATAGAGGAATTGGAAAAGAAGAAATAATAAAACAAAATGTAAAAAAAGGCGGAAAATATATAGTATTTATTCCGGTATCAGACCAAGGCGACATAGAAGATGAAGATGGAAACAAAATAGGTACAAAAACTGGGGACGACAAAATAAAAGCATATCAAGATTATTTAAATAAGATATTTGCAGGAACAGATATTGTACCACAATTACATGCAATGAGCGGAGCGTGGAATGGCAAAGGAAAAAACAAAGAAGGAAAAGATAAAAACCAACAAGAATTAGATGCCTTTGAAGCAGATAATTCAGAAGAAACAAAATTTATGGTTGTAATGAATAAAGCAAATGAAGGATTACACATAGATGGAGTAGACGGAATTATATGGTTTAGAGCATTAGATGAGAATTCAAGAATTTTGTATTTACAACAATTAGGAAGAGTAATATATGCATTAGATGAAGATAATCCTTTACCAGATGATAAAAGACCAGTAGTAATAGATTTAGCAAACAATTCATTAACAGTAAAAATAGAAAAAGACTTCGAAAATGTAGAACCAATAGATGATTTAGAATCTTTAAAAATTGTAGTAGAATGGATTAACGAAAAAGATGGAATAATACCAGATAGAAACAGTTCTAATAAACAAGAACAACATTATTATGCCATTTTAAGAAGAATTCAAAACAAATATAGTAAATATTTAGATGAATTTGAAAATTTTGAAGATTTAACAGAAGAAGATAAATCAAGAATAGAAGAGATTATTGATTTAGCAACAGAAATTGACTTGTGGAATATTGATTTACCACCAATATCAAAATCGAAAGGAAGTAAAGAAGATATATCACCTTTCGCAATAGAAGGAGTTTTAAGAGACTTTGTTGAAGTAAATGAAGAAGTTGAAAAAATAGAAGACGAGCATGCAATGACTACTTTTGTGAGAGTATGTGAAGCATTGGCAAAACAAGGATTTGACTTTAAAAAAATTTTTTATTCGAGAAGAATAGATGGAAAGGATATATATATAACATTAGAAGATATAGGACAAGAATATCCCAATATTGATATTATTAAAGTAATAGAAGAAGCAGGAGTTAAATTAAATTATTCGTTAGGTGGAAGCCGAAGGAATGCTATAAGTGCAGTTAAAGGAACAGGAACATCCGTAATAACAGAAGAAGAAAAACAAAAACTAATAAAATTAGGAGTAATAAATTTGGAAAAAGAGGAAAGTGCTATGTCAAAATTCGTGCGAGTATGTGAAGCTTTAGCAAAACAAGAATTTGATCTTAAAAATTTCAAATATTCAAAGAAAATAAAAGAAAATGGAAAGAAAAAGCAAGTATACAAAACATTAGAAGATATAGGAAAAGAATACCCCAACATAGATATTATTAAGATAAAAGAAGAAACAGGAGTAGAATCAAATTATTCGGTTGGAGGTAAAATAAAGATGGCTAAACGTGCAATCCAAGGAAATGGAATGAGTCCTATAACGGAAGAGGAAAAACAAAAGCTTATAGAATTAGGCGTAGTAAGTTTAGAAACAAAAGAAAGTGCAATGTCGGAATTTGTGCGAGTATGTGAAGCATTAGCAAAGCAAGGATTTGATTTCCAAAAATTTGTATATATGAAAAGTGGAGTAAATAAAACATTAGCAGATGTAGAGCAAGAATGTCCTGGTATAAATATTGCTAAAGTACTAGAAGAAACAGGAGTAGAATTAGAATATGAGTTAGGCTTTCGAAAAATGAATGCTGTACAGGTGGTCAATGGAACAGGAGATTACCGAATAACGGAAAAGGAAAAACAAAAGCTTATAGAATTAGGCGTAGTAAATTTAGAAACAAAAGAAAGTGCAATTTCGGAGTTCGTGCGAGTATGCGAAGCATTAGCAAGGCAAGGATTCGATTTTGGTAATTTTAACTATACAAAGATTGTAAATGGAAAAAGTGTAAAAAAGACATTAGAAGATATACGAGAAGAATGTCCGAATATAGATATTACTAAAGTAATAGAAGAAACAGGCGTAGAATCAAATTATTCTTTTGGCGCTAAAAAAGGTGCTGCTATACTAGCAGTTCAAGGAAAAGGTACTTATGCAATAACAGAAGAAGAAAAACAAAAGCTTGTAGAATTAGGCGTAATAAGTCTAGAGAAAGAGGAAAGTGCAATGTCAAAATTTGTGCGAGTATGTGAGGCTTTAGCAAAACAAGAATTTGATTTTGAAAACTTTAAATATTCAAAAAAGATAACAGAAAATGGAAAGAAAAAGCAAGTAACAAAAACATTGGAAGATATAGGACAAGAATATCCCAATATTGATATTATTAAAGTAATAGAAGAAACAGGAGTAGAATCAAATTATTCTCTTGGCGCTAAAAAAGGTGGTGCTATACTAGCAGTTCAAGGAAAAGGCACTTATGCAATAACAGAAGAAGAAAAGCAAAAATTAGTTGCTTTGGGAGTAATTGATCTTGGGAAGATAGAACAAACTCAAAGACTAACGCAAGCAAAAAAGCAAAGAGATGCTGCTAAAGTTCAAAATGATAAAGCACAAGAATTAGAACAGCAGGTTGAGCAGGCATTAGACCAACAAAAGAAAAGGAGAAAGAAAGATGAAGGAAGATAAATTAATACCATATAAAGAAAATATTTTTACTAAAATATCTCAATTCTTCAAAAAACTTTTCTTCAGAAAAAAGAAAGAAAACTTGAATAATATTGATGAAAAACTTATTACTGATAAAAACCAAAATGAAAATTTCGCTGAAAATACAGTAATAAAAGAAAATGAAGAAATAAGAAGATTAAAAGAACTTAGATTGCAAGCAGAACAAAGACTTAAACAACTTCAAATACAAGAAGAGATAAGACTAAAAAATCTTAAATTACAATATGATAATGGAGAAATAGATGAAGAAGATATATCAAGTGAAGATATGGACAAGCTTATAAAAATGTATGAAAATGAAACAGAAATGTTGAATGCAGATACAGAAAGAAGAAAAAATCACATTTCTCAAATGCTAAAAGAATTAAAATATTCGTAATCATAAATAAAAAACATTTTTCATAAGTAAATGCAAAACTCAATAATGGATTTTTGCATTTACTTTTTAATTGAACATCTAGTAAATTTTTCTTGGAAAAATTCTCCATACTTATTTAGTAATGTACATTGATTAATACTTGATTTTTCGTAAACAAATAAAAAAATATCCTTAAGTAATGAACTTAAGTTGAATTAATCTATGTAATAATATCATTAAAAAATAATTGTAGCAATAGACTAAAGGAAAAAAATCAAAATGATACGGTTTTGAAATTGAACTGTAATTTTTATGCAACAATTAAGCAACTAAAGTATTTACAACTGTTTGCGTGTTATTTATTAGTCCTTAAGTTCATTACTTAAGGATTACTTAGGAGGGAGTAAATTTTATGAAAACGAAAGAAATGAAAGGAATAACACTAGTGGCACTAGTTATTACAATAGTGGTTTTGTTAATTCTAGCAGGAGTAAGTATCAATACCGTATTAGGTGATGATGGAATAATAAAAAAGGCAAAAGAGGCGGCAGAAGCAACAAAACGAGCAAGTGCGGAAGAAGAAATGAACAGATTGGTATTAGAATATCAATTAGCATCAAATGATGAGACATTGGAAAGTTTCTTGCAAGAAAAAGTAACAGAAGGAAGAATAGATGGAGTAACAGATAATGGAGATGGAACAATAACAATAACAAAAAAAGTAGAAGGAAAAGATTATACGATAACAGTAAAAAAGCCAGCAGCTTCAACGCCAAGTGTAAAGGTAGGTGCAATAAGAGTAGTATCAGATAGTACGGGAGCAGGCTCAAGTCTAGGAGAAGCAAGTACAAGAAAAGGTACAACATTATACATAATGATTGAAAGTACAATATCTGGAGGAACAACAACAGTAAGTCCAGAAGTACCATATGCAGTAACAGAAAATGGAACATATAAATTTACAGTAACAGGAACAGTAAATGGAACAACATATACAAAAGAAGTGAGTGTAACAGTAAATCAATTTAAAAATTCAATATTAGAAAATATAAATATTAAAATAGGAGATAGCGTAAACTACACATATGATTCGGCTGGGAGTTATTCTCTTTCATCAACATATAGTGGATACAGCAGTAATCAAACAATAGCCCAAACAACAGGGTTAACATGGAAAGTGCTAAATGTAGATAAAGAAAATGATACAGTAGATATAATAAGTACAAACCCAACAAGTAGTACAGTAAGATTTTATGGAGCATTAGGTTATCATAATGGCCCATATATAATGAATAAGATATGTGAAGAATTGTATAGTAATAGTACATTAAATGTAACAGCAAGAAACATAAATTTATTAGATATGGAACAACATTTAACACCAACAGGAATAGCAACAAGAAATAAATATGCGAATTCAGTGCGATATGGAAAAACAAAGACATACAAAGATAACTATAGTTGTTATCCGTTATTATATGAAGGACAAAAGGGAGCAGGAGTAAACGTAGCAGAAGCAAATGCAAGTACAATAGCCCAACCAGATATAACAAAAGGAAATGATCCATATAGCGAAAGTGTAGATACAACAGGTCCACTAACAGATAAAACATATAAACAAGCAGATAATAAGGTATTAACAGTAACACAAACATTATATAGTATACCAATAAATGAAGCAAATTATGGAGAAGCATATAAGGTATTAAATAATTCAACACCATATTGGGTTTCAGCACGATATGTTTATACTAACTCAAACGTTGCTGTCTTTGGAATGTATGATGCGGACATGAACTTGGGTGGTTATAACATGTTCTACTCGAATAAAGATGGTTACGACTATGATGACCGTCTTCGCCCCGTAGTTTCTCTACCATCTAGTCTCCTAACGGGAGAGCAGACAAATGGAGCTTGGAACTTGAGGTAAGTAGGACCTTGTCAAGATTAGTATGGTGCGACGGTGAAGGTTGCATAGTGTAGGTGGAAATACAATGAACTAGGTAGGTGGGTGGAAAAAACACTACCTTTCCTAGTGCTATTAATCGAACAAAGTGACAAACAAATAGATACATAATAAATGAAAAGCTCATTTGGTGCATGAAGAAACAGGCAAGGATGAGTTTTTTGTTATGCATAAAAAGAATAGACTCGCAATTGACTCACAATTATACTGCAAAAACTATTGACTGCTAGGCTTAAATAAAATATAATAAACAAAGTTTATACGAGAAAAGTTAAATAGACATAACATTTATGAGGAGCATTAGAAATGAAAAAAAACAATGGTATGGGAATAATAAAATTAATTTTGATGGTGGTTTTAATAGTGGTTGTGGTTGCAACTGCTGTGTATTTTACACGCAAAAAATATAGAGAAGTAAAAGCAGAAACTATAAGAACAGATATGTTACAAGTTCAATGGAAATTAAAAGACTATATTGATAAACAGACCGTAAAAGGAGAAGAAAAGAAATATCTTGGTACTAAAATTAGCGAGATGCAAGATAACGAAATAATTAAAGATTTTCTTGCTAAGAATATAATTTCAGAAGAAGAATACGATAAATACTATGTTTTGCAAGACGAAAATTTGGCAGAAGCTGGGCTAGAAATTACAAATTACGAGGGCAGTTATTTCTTAATTAATTATAATACATATGAAGTAATAGATACAAAAGGATATAATAAATCTGATGACGATGTATTGTACAAATTAACTGATATAAATAAGAAAGATGATGAAAATACGACTTCTGAAAATGACAATGTTATTGAAGAAACAACAGAAAAAAATAATGAAAATGAAAAGAATGATGAAGGCTAGAACTATAGAAATTTAAGCAAAAAATAAAAGATTGTTTCTTATCAGAGATGATTAAAATAACTACTTGAAAAAGCTATTAGTTATGATATAATATATGCAGAATAAGAAAGTGTAGGTGGATTAAAATGCCCAATATACCACAAAGTACAGAAAAAATAATTCAAGAATTTATAGATCGAGTAAATAAATTGCTAGGAAAAAGAGTAAAGAAGATTATACTATATGGCTCTTATGCTAGAGGAGATTACAACGAAAACTCGGATATAGATATAATGATACTTACAGATTTAACAAACGAAGAAATAATAGAATATAGAGAATTAGTATCTAATATAGCATTTGATATAGAATTTGATACAAACTTTGAAGTAATGATTTCTCCGTTAGTAAAAAACATAGAAAAATTTGAATATTGGTTAAAGGCATTACCATTTTATATGAATGTTCAGAGAGAAGGAGTGGTTTTGAGTGGTACAGAAAATATCTAAAGAACTTGCAAAACACAGATTAGAGCAGGCAAAAGAAGATTTAGAAGCTGGAAAATTATTGTATGATAAAAATTTCTATAAATCAGCAAATAACAGAGCATATTATTCAATATTTCATAGCATTAAAGCTGTGTTAGCACTTGAACCGATTGATTTTAAAAGACATAAAGATGTGCTTGCGTATTTTAATAAAAATTATATAAATAAAGAGATTTTTCCAAGAATGATGGGAAGAAAAATTCAAAATGCAAGTGCAATTAGAGAAGATAGTGACTATGATGATGAATTTATTGTAGATGCCGATAAGACAAATGAACAATTAAAAACAGCAGAAGAACTAATTGAACTAGTAGATAAATATATTAATGAAAATTAAAGAAATAGAGACAATTAGTAAGAGATTGTCTCTATTAATAGTTATACTAAGAGAGGAAAGTAGAATGAAGGAAAAAGAAGAACAACGATTAATTCAACTAAAAGCGATAGAGGAAGAAATTCATAATTCTGGAGTAGAATATATATGTGGAATAGATGAAGCTGGACGTGGACCTCTTGCAGGACCTGTTGTAATTGCTGCAGCAATAATGCCAAGAAATTCTATGATTGAAGGAGTGAATGACTCTAAAAAGGTATCGGAAAAGAAGAGAGAAGAACTATATGAAATTATAACAAAAGAAGCTATTAGTTATGGTGTTGGAATTATAGACCAAAAAGAAATTGATAGGATTAATATTCTAAATGCTACTAAGGAAGGACTTACGATGGCTGTAAAAGAGCTTAATCCAAGACCAGATTTGATAATAGTAGATGCATTAACAAAAATAGATACTGACGGAATACCATATCAGTCTATTATAAAAGGAGATGCTACATGCTATTCAATATCTGCAGCTTCAATAATTGCAAAGGTCACAAGGGATAGAATTATGAGACAGTGGGATGAAATATACCCTCAATATGGATTTGCAAAACACAAAGGATATGGTACTGCAGAACACATAAAAGCATTAAAAGAATATGGACCATGCCCATTGCATAGAGAATCGTTTATTAAACATTTTGTATAAAAGAGGAAGAAAGAAATGAACATTTTAGATATAATTGAAAAAAAGAGAGATGCGAAAGAATTAAATAAAGAAGAAATTGAATTTTTTGTAAAAGGATATACTGATGGTAGTATACCAGACTATCAAGCTGCTGCTTTAGTTATGGCAATTTACATAAATGGAATGACAAAAGAAGAGACAACTAATTTAGCTTTAGCCATGGCATATTCTGGAGATGTATTAGATTTATCAGATATTGGAGAGGTTGTAGATAAACATAGCACAGGTGGAATTGGAGATAAAATCACATTAATTCTAATGCCAATAGTTGCAGCGTTAGGAGTAAAAGTTGCTAAAATGTCTGGAAGAGGACTGGGAGCAACTGGTGGTACAAAGGATAAATTGGAGGCAATTCCGGGATATAGAACAGAGATTGAAATTGATGAATTTATAGAAAATGTAAAGAAAATTGGGATAAGTTTGATTGGTCAAACCCTAAACTTAGCTCCAGCAGACAAAAAATTATATGCTTTAAGAGACACAATTAGTTGTACTGCTAATATTCCACTAATAAGCTCTAGTATAATGAGCAAGAAAATTGCAGCAGGAGCAAATAAAATAGTTTTAGATGTAACCTGTGGAAGTGGTGCATTCATGAAAACAGTAGGAGAAGCAAGAGAATTGTCTAAGACCATGATTGACATTGGAAAGCTAGCAAATAAAGAAACTGTATGCATAATAACAAACATGGATCAACCTTTAGGAACAATGGTGGGAAATATACTTGAAGTTATAGAAGCAATAGAAGCTTTAAAAGGCAATATGCAAGACGATGTAAAAAATGTTATACTAGAATTAGGTGCTTATATATTAAAACTGGATGGAAAAGGAGATAACATTCAAGAAAATAAAAAGAAAATTGAGCAAGTAATATCAAATGGAGAAGCATATAGAAAATTTTTGCAATTAGTTGAAAATCAAGGTGGAGATATTAGCTACATAGAAAATACAGAAAAATTTACAAAGGCTAAATATAAAATGCCAGTAGAAGCGGTAAAGACTGGATATGTACAAAAACTAAATGCAGAAGAAGTAGGAAAAATAGCAATGCATTTAGGTGCAGGCAGAATGAAAAAAGAAGATAACATAGACTATGCTGTTGGAATAGAACTACTAAAAAAAGTGGGATGCCAAGTGGAACAGGGTGAAACAATAGCATACATATATGCCGAAGATGAACAAAAAGGCAGAGAAGCCGTAGAAAAATTGCAACAAACATATGAAATAGGTGAACAAAATGTGGAAAAAGTTGCAGATATAATTGAAATAATTGAATAAACTACAAAAAGATATCATTTTATAAAACTTAACATGTCGTGCTAGGTCGGGCTATTTAGCCTTCAAAAAGTGCACTTCCCGTCTCTTTTTATAAAATGATATCTTTTTTCCGTATTTTTATAAGGAAATATTGTGCATTTTATTTGTTCCTGAGTCTAATCCTAAGTTTGTTAAAGTAGTGTATACATTTTTATCTTGTAAAAATCTATTTACATTTTTTAAAGAAACTCCAGTAGATTCTGCTAAAGATTCAACAGTTACAGAAGAATCGGTCTCACTTAAAAAAGTTTTTAAATGGTTTATTTCATGTTCATCTTTAGATTGACAATTAGGGCATACTGAGTTTTTTGAAGCAAAAAAGCTTCCACAACGTTCACATCTATTTAAATTCATTTGTTACCTCCTATGAAAAATATTAATTTCAAAAGAATTCTATCATAAAAATGTCAAAATATAAATAGAAAAATCAAAAAATGTAGAAAATGAAAAAAATAGTTATAAAAAATCTAAAAATGTGATAAAACACCGTCGAAAACCTTCTAAAAATGTGAGAAAACTTAAAATTTCAAAAAAAGCTTGATTTCTAGCTATTTGTTGTGATATAATAGTTTCTGTTAAAAATACGCACACAAAATCCAGTTTAAAAGCAGTGCTTTTGTAAAATCTATTTAAATGCAAAGGTTCTTTTAAATGCTAAAGATTTGTGGAGGGTAAAAACTAAAAGGAGGAACAAAAAATGGCAGTAGTTGCAATGAAACAATTACTAGAAGCTGGTGTTCATTTCGGACATCAAACAAGAAGATGGGATCCTAGAATGGCTGAATATATATTCCAAGCTAGAAACGGAATTCACATCATCGATTTACAAAAAACATCAAAAAAATTAGACGAGGCTTATGCTTTCTTAAAAGAGCAAGCTGAAGAAGGAAAAACAGTTCTATTTGTTGGAACAAAGAAACAAGCTCAAGACTGCATGAAAGAAGCAGCTGAAAAATGTGGTATGTACTACGTTAACCAAAGATGGTTAGGTGGAATGCTTACAAACTTTGCTACAATCGAAAAGAGAATTGAAAGATTAAATCAATTAGAAAAAATGGAAGAAGACGGAACTTTCGAAGTATTACCTAAGAAAGAAGTTATTCTATTAAAGAAAGAAATGGATAAACTAGAGAAAAATCTAGGTGGAATCAAAAACATGAAAGAAATGCCTGGAGTTTTATTCATAGTAGATCCTAAAAAAGAAAGAAATGCTATATTAGAAGCTAAAAAATTAAACATTCCTACAATAGGATTAATCGATACAAACTGCAACCCAGATGATGTTGATTACGTTATCCCAGGAAATGATGATGCTATAAGAGCAGTTAAATTAATAGCTGATACAATGGCTAATGCAGTAATCGAAGGTAGACAAGGAGAAACTCTAGAAGTTACATCAGATTCAGAAGATGCTATGGAGACAGAAGAAGCTACAGCTCCAACAGATATGGAAGAAGTAGTTGAAGCAGCTAGCGATGCTGAATAATTTATAGTTTATAAAAATAATTAATAAACAATACCAAAGGGGTAGGGCGGCTGCCCTATCCTTTAATGTTTGACTCTAGTAAAATTGATGGGTTAGACATTAAAAAAGAATTAAATCGCCCAAAAAGGGGCGTCCCTAATGGACGAAAAATAAGGAGGATATAAAATGATAACAGCAAGCCAAGTAAAGGAATTAAGAGAAAAAACAGGTGCAGGAATGATGGAATGCAAGAAAGTTTTAACAGAAACAGATGGTGACATTGAAAAAGCAATGGAACTATTACGTGAAAGAGGAATAACAAAAGCTGCTAAAAAGGCATCTAGAGTTGCTGCAGAAGGATTAGTAGGTAGCTACATTTCAGAAGATGGAAAAGTAGGTGCTATAGCTGAAGTTAATGCTGAGACAGATTTCGTAGCAGAGAATGCAGAATTCAAACAATTTGTTAATGATATTGTAAAGCAAGTTGCTTTAAATAACCCAGCTGATGTTGAAGCTTTATTAGAAGAAAAATTCATAGCAGATCCAGAAAAAACTGTTAAAGAAGCTTTAATAAATAAAATAGCTACAATCGGAGAAAACATAACAATAAGAAGATTTGTTAGATACGATACAACAGATGGAACATTAGGACAATATGTTCATGGAGCTGGAAAAATAGCTGTATTAGTAGAAATGAAGAATGCAGATGCAGAATTAACAAAAGACATTTGTATGCAAATAGCTGCTTCTAAGCCAGAATTCTTAAACAGAGAACAAGTTCCACAAGAAAGAGTAGACAAAGAAATGGAAATACTAAAAGTTCAAGCTATGAATGAAGGAAAGCCAGAAGCTATAGCTGAAAAAATGGTACAAGGAAGAATTGGAAAATTCTATTCAGATATCTGCTTAGTAGACCAAGAATTTGTTAAAGATATGGACAAAAAAGTTAGCCAATTATTAAAAGAAAAGAATGCAGAAGTTGTTAGATTTGCAAGACTTGAAAAAGGTGAAGGAATAGAGAAAAAAGAAGAAAACTTTGCTGAAGAAGTTGCAAAACAATTAAAATAGAATAAGAACTAAAAATAACAAAAGAAAGTTGAAAATATTGAAGAAAAATTCAATATATCAACTTTCTTTTTTATTGTATTTTGTATTGCTCTTTGCTCTGGAAACTGGTATAATTAGCATGTGCAATTAACAATAACACAGAAAATAGATTAAACGAAATTACAAATCAATTTTGCTGTATGTGTATTCAAATAAAGCGAGGAAGGAAATTAATTAATGAAAACATCTGAGAAAAAAGAGGTAAAGGAAAAAGTCAAAAAAGAAGATTCACAAAAAGTCAAGAATATAAAATTTCATATACTTGCAATTTTTTGCATTATAATTTTTTGTGCATCAATTTGTCCTGTAACAATGCAAAATGATACGTATTATACGATAAAAATAGGTGAACACATAATTAATACTAAAACTGTGGATATGCAAGACCCATTTTCATGGCATGAGTTACCATATACATATCCTCATTGGGCTTATGATGTAATGATTTATTTGATATATAATTTAGGAGGATTTTTAGGAATTTTTATATCAACAATAGTATTTGCGTGTATATTAGGTATTCTAATGTATTGTACAAACTATAAAATATCTAAAAACAAACTAATCTCGTTTGCAATTACAATTGGTGGAATGTTCTTGATAAAAGATTATATAGCAGCAAGAGCACAACTTGTAACATTTATATTGCTTGAACTTACAATTTTATTAATAGAAAATTTCTTAGAAAAGAAAAAGGTAGGCTATGCTATTGGAATTATAGTTATATCTACAGCAATAGCAAACTTACATTGTGCTGTATGGCCATTTTTCTTTGTAATATTCTTGCCATATATTGCTGAATATTTAATATTTACTGTAATTGATGCTCAGCCAGTTTACAGAATAAGAAAAAAATATTATGATGTAAAAATAAAAAATTACAATAAGAAAATAGAAAAAGAAGCAATAGAAGAAAATAAAAAAATATTAGATGAAAAATTAAAAAAAGTAATAACAGCAAAAGAAAAATTTGAAGAAAAGAATGCAAAAATATTAAAAAATAGAGAAGCAAAAAGAAAAGAACCCTATAAAATAAGATATAACAAAAATAAAAATGCAAAATGGCTTATATTAATAATGGCTATATGTGTTCTAACAGGGTTATTAACACCATTAGGAGATACACCATACACATACTTATACAAGACAATGAAAGGAAATACAACTAAGAGTATAAGTGAACATTTGCCATTAACACTAATAAATAATAAGGAAATGTTGGTTGTACTAACTGCAACATTAGCATTATTGATTTTTACAGATACAAAAATAAGATTAAAAGATTTATTCATGTTTGCAGGTTTAACATTATTAATGTTTATGACAAGAAGGCAAGAATCTATGCTTGTATTGCTCGGAAGTGCTGTTTTAGCAACATTAATAACACAGTTGTTTATGAAATATGACTCAAAGGGATTAAAAGAATTCGAAGATATTGCAGTATCATCACTTGGAACTATTGCAGTTATTTTACTAATTGTACTACTATCTGTAATAGAAATAAAACCCAAATTAGATGATAAATTTGTAAATCCATCAACATATCCAGTTGATGCAGCAAAATATATTAAAGAAAATTTGGATGTAAATTCAATTAAATTATTTAATGAATACAATTACGGAAGTTATCTATTATTTGAAGAAATTCCTGTTTTTATAGATTCAAGAGCAGATTTATATGCACCTGAATTTAATGGAGTAAAAGGAAAAGACGGAAAATATGAAGGACAAGATATTTTTTCAGATTATATAAATACTTCAAATATATCTAAATATTATGAAAATACATTTAATACTTATGGAATTACTCATGTAATTTTATATAAGAATTCAAAGCTAAATATATTCTTATCAAGAAGTGACAGATATAAAGAATTATATTCGGATAAAAAGTTTGTAATATATGAAAGAGACTAAAAATGACGGAAAAGAAGAAATTTAAATTAAGCATAACCATTTTAATTATTATTGCAATAATTTTAATTGACCAAGTTAGCAAAATATTGGTAATAAATTTTGTAAAGCAAGACGTTGGAATAATTACGTTAATCAAAAAAAGTGAAGAGATAAAGATTGCTGACGTTATTATTTCTATATTATCTGACTGTGTTGTGTTTACAGTTATAATCAAGTTTTTAAAAGAACAAAGCAAATATATGTCCACAAAAGTGAAATATTCACTTGCCGTAATATTAGGCGGAGGAATGAGTAATTGCATAGATAAGATTTGGAATGGAGAGGTTATAAATTTTATAAAAATAGGGAGATTACCTTCGGTAAACATCGCATATATTCTATACATAATAGGCTGGATTACATTCTTAATATTTATGGTAAAGAACACTTTGAATATTAAAGCAGATTTGAAAAATATAGAAGAGAAAATACGAAATATTGGAAGAGATTAATTGAAAAGGAAGATAGAATTGGAAGAGTTAATTGTAAAGGAGAATAATCAAAAAAGACTAGACTCTTATGTAACAGATAAATTAAGTAAATTGTCTAGAACAACTGCTCAAAGGCTTATAGAAGAGGAAAAAATTCTAGTAAATGGAAAAAAGCAGAAAGCTTCTTATAAACCTGAAGAAGGAGATGTAATAAGCATAGAAATACCAGAAGCAAAAGATGTTGAATTAAAAGCACAGGATATTCCTGTGCCTGTTGTATATGAGGATAATGATATAATTGTTGTAAATAAGCCAAAGGGAATGGTGGTTCACCCTGCTAATGGAAACCCAGATGGAACGCTTGTAAATGCAATTCTCGCAATGTGTAAAGATAGTCTGTCTGGAATAGGTGGAGAAATAAGACCTGGAATTGTACATAGATTAGATAAAGATACATCTGGACTTCTTATAGTTGCCAAAAATGATGAGGCTCATATGAATATGAGTAAGCAGATTCAAGAAAGAAAGGTTACTAAAAAATATATTGCATTAGTTAGAGGTGTTGTTGCCGAAGATGAGGCTACTATTGATTTACCTATTGCAAGAAGCACGAAAGACAGAAAGAAAATGGCTGTTGACCCGAAGGGGAAGAATGCTGTAACACACTTTAAAGTATTAAAAAGATACGATAATTATACTTTACTAGAATTAAAAATAGATACTGGTAGAACTCATCAAATAAGAGTGCATATGTCTTATATAGGACATCCTGTGGTAGGAGATGAAGTGTATTCTAATGGTAAGAATGAGTTTTGTGTGCAAGGACAAATGCTTCATGCACGTTACTTACAATTTAAACACCCAATAACTGGCAAGGAGCTAAGCTTAGAAGCGCCAATACCGGAATATTTTGAAGATGTACTAGAAAAGCTAAAAAATAGAGAAATTGATAAAAAGTGAAATTAACTTAAATGTAATAGTATGTAAAACAATAAATAATATAAAAATATGAAAAAATTTATAATCTAATCGTATTTTTTGTACGAGCTAGAATTAGAAAGGAGTGAAATTGTGGAAGAAAGATTACAAAAATATCTGGCTAATAACGGAATTGCAGCAAGAAGAAAATGTGAAGAATTTATATTAGATGGCAGAGTGAAAGTAAATGGCAAAGTTGTAACAGAACTCGGAACTAAAATAAATCCAGATAAAGACATAATAGAATTTGATGGTAAAAAAGTTGAAAAGGTAGAAAAACATGTATATATATTACTTAACAAACCAATTGGTTATGTGACTACTGTGAAAGACCAGTTTGATAGACCAACAGTGCTGGATTTAGTAAAAATAAAAGAAAAAGTACTACCTGTGGGCAGATTAGATATGTATACATCTGGAGCATTAATGCTTACAAATGATGGAGAATTTATAAATAAAATCACACATCCAAGTCATGAAGTGGAAAAAACATACACTGTAACAGTAAAAGGAATTGTAACTCAAGATGATGTTGAAAAATTAAAAAACGGTGTAGAAATATCAGTTGATGAAAAGAGTGAGGAAACATTTGTTACAAGTCCAGCTAAAGTAAAAATTCTAAAAACAGATGAAGAGAAAAATTTTTCAAGATTGCAAATAACCATTCATGAAGGCAAAAATAGGGAAGTAAGAAAAATGTGTGAGGCAATAGGTAGAAAAGTACTTGCTTTACATAGAAGAAAAATTGCAGATTTGGATGTAAAAAATCTAGAAATAGGAAAATGGAGATATTTAACAGATAACGAGGTAAAAAGACTATTAGAACTTGACAAATAGGTCAAAGTGTGGAAAAATAGATAATGTAGAGTACTAAATTGTATTTTATAAATTATAGGGGGAATTAGAATGATAGAAGATTCAGAAATAAAAACAACAGTCTCACCTTTTGCGATAAGACCAGGAGAAATTAAAGTATTTGATGGAAAAGATGGTTATGTATCAATGAACCAAATAATCCAAAAAATAAATGTAGGTCATATAAATGATTTACATTTTAGAATAATGGAAATTGTTAATGAATATGAGTTTATAACATCTAGACAGTTGTTTAAATTATTAGAAAAAGAAAAATTTGAACTTAAATCACAGGATAAACTAAACAATAAATTAGAACAACTAGTTAAATCAAAAATATTAACAAGATATTATTTCAATTCAGAAGATGGTAAGGGAATATACAGAATATACTGCCTAGAAAAAATGGGAAAATATTTATTAAATTCTAGAGGAGTAGAATGTAAATGGCAACCAACAGATAATACAAAACCAGTTGCAATGATAAAGAAAAGATTAGCAAGCAATCAACTTCTAATTTCTTATAAAGAAAAAGTACAAGCTTTTGATTCATTCCAAATAAAAGTACCTATGAATGCGAAAATACTTGGAAAACAATTTAAAGCTACTGGTGGGAAGGTTACTCTAAGCAAGAATGGAAAATCAATAGATTTCATTTTTGAAGTAATTCGTAGAGAAGATGATTGGCAAAAAAAACTTGCAGATAAAATGAAATTGTATAAAGACTTCTATGAAAACTTTGTAGCAATGGATTCTGGGTTTAAAACAATACCACAATTAATTTTACTATGTGAAGATGAAAAGCATATGGCGGAAACATTTAGAGAAATTGTTGTAAATGGATTAGGCATAGATAAACTAAATCTATATTACACAACAGATTTACGTCAAAATGATAGAACACTAGAACACAGCTTGGCTGAATTTAAATTAGACCCAGTAACTAATAAGTATAAAATGGAAAATGTAGATATAAAATTATTAGGATAAATAATAATGCCTAAAAGAATGCAAAATGGAGACGGAGCAAAAAATGCTTCGTCTTCTTTGAAGTTAAATATATTATTTTAATGAAAAAAAGAACGAAGCATAGATATTTTTGCTTCGTTCTTAAAATTTATTTATTATCTGGTTTCTTAAAGTTAAATACAATTGCATCTTCACTATCAAATAAATATTTTGAATCAGATGTGTCTGTTTTTATTGGATCAACCTCATCAGGAATATCATCATTAAAATGATAATTCTTTAAAGTTTCTTTTTTTCTTTTTGTTTCTTTTTCGTCTTCGTATTTATCTTCAGCCGAATGTGAATCAAAACCTGAATTATATCTTTCAAATGGATATTCTTTTGATGGCTTTGGCTCATAATATGTTGCAGATAGGAAATTTAGGTTTACAGTACCATTATCACTTTTTCCGCCAAGGTTTCTGATTTTATACATAGCTTGTTTGAATTTTAAAGCTTGAATTTTTCCAGGTTGATATTTTATCTTGTTTTCATACTTAATACCTGTAAGTTTAGGATCATATTCTCCTTTAGCTGTATCGTAAGAACTTCCAAATGACCATTCTTTCTTCTCACCAATTTCTTTTGACCACCATTCGTTGTCTTCTGGTGTGTTATTTCCAAATACAAATTTATTAGAACAGTTTGCTGTTATTATTTGTCTATGTTTTTTATTTGTTCCTTTATCTAATTGACCTAAGTTTTGTATCGAGATTATTGTTGAAACTTTATATTTTCTGTATAGAGTGAATAATGAATCTGTTGAATTTCCAACAAAGTCTGCAAATTCATCAATATATAAGAAATGGGGAACTCTGTCTTTTTCTGTTCCAGGACGTCTTAATACTGAATATTGCATCATCAATATACAGAATAGGCCAAATGCTGTATGAATATTTGGACCTAAATCACCACGTCTTGTACATACAAGAGTTACATCAGCATTTTTTAATGTATTATCAAAGTTTATAGAATTTCTTCTATTACATAATATGTTTTTAACTCCAGTATATCTTAGTAAACTATCTAATTGTGCAGTAGCATGTGTTATAAATTTTTCAGTATCTTCTCTATTTGGAGCAGATGCATAGAAGTTTCTTTCAAAATAATTTAGCAATGAAGAATATTTTTCTGCGAGTTCATCGTCTTTTTTCATTTCTTCACATAATTCTTCGATTAATTCAAAATGTGTGAAACAATTTAACATATCTTCAAGATTTGGTAAATCATCATCATGAAGTCTAGGATATATTTCTTTCAATAATATTGCTAAATTTTCAATTGCTTGGTTTGCAGCGTTTACTCTGTATGCAAGCTCTACATCTAAATTACTATTGCTTGAAGAATATAATCCCTTTAAAACAGTAGAAATTGCAACAGCCGTTTGAGTTGCATCTTCAAGAGCGAAAGGATTTAAGCCAACAGAAGATGAGTCATTAGGATCTATTAAATTAAACTTCATATTACGTGCTTTTAAAACTTTTTTAATATGATTTATAGATTCAATATCAGGAGAGACGTAGGTTAAACCTAAATTTCTGTAAATATAATTATCTCCAGTTCCAGATATAATCATTTTCTTCATATATGTATTATAAACATTAAGTTTATTTTCTTTTGGTGTTATCATATTTAAATTGAAATTAGCGTTTATATAATCATTTGAGTATGGGCAATTTAAAGTAGCAATTCCAGTTTTTAATGCTGTAAATCCCATTTCCTTTGATATTTCTCTAAAGAAATATTTTTTATCGATATCTTTTGCAATCATTGGCTCAAACAATAAAGATGTTTTTCCAGCACCAGAAACACCACATACTAGTGTAGGGTAAAATCTTTTCTCTTCAGCTATTTTAACTGTTTTACCATTTACTTTATCTGTTCCAAAAGACATCTCACAAGTGTAAGCACCCCAAGAAGCAGATTTATCTGCTAAATTTATTCCTTTATAATCATAAATTGATTCATAAATATTTTTTGTATCGTGTACAGTCATTAATAACCATTTTATAACTGGATAAAATGTGGTTAATGGTAAGTAAAGAGCAACTGCGGAGAATGCTGGTTTAATCAAATTATAAAAGTTAGATGCGATGTATGAAAAGTTTGGTACTGATAAGAATAACATCCAACCAAATTGGTTCGTGAATTGTGTAAACATAGATACAATCATTATATAAATGCTGATTAAATACACATCAAATAGTGCTAATTTAGATTCATCTGAGTCAACGAACTTAGATGAACATGAAAATAGAAATGCAAATACCGGGCAAGCAAGTGCTAGGGTATAAGTAATTGGCCCCCAATACGAAACTGCCATTCCTGTAAAAATCATCATAAGCATTTCTACTATTCTGTCTACAACTAAATAGGCACTTATTAAAGTTAGTACATATGTTAGAAAAGTATTTCTGTCTGTTTTTAGATATTTTAAAAATTTGTCTATTGCTTTCAAAAGATTCACCACTTTCAAATTATTTCATTTATTAAAATTTATACATATCTATTATCCTATAAAATGAAGAAAAAAACAAGTATTTTGAGCAATTTTATAAGCTTTTTTATGCTAAAAATTTATTAAACTTACAAATTAAGTATAGTAATTGTTTTATTGAATATATTTTATAAATAAGGGGAAGGAGAACATATGTCTAAGGAAAAAAAGCAAAGTTTCATGCAAGGAATTATTACTTTGATGTTTTCACAAGTTTTAATAAAAATTTTAGGTTTATTTTATAAATTATATTTGACAAATAAAAATGGTTTTGGAGATGCTGGAAATGCTATTTATAACAGTGGATTCCAAATCTATGCACTACTGTTAACGATTTCTTCAATAGGTGTTCCAAATGCTGTTGCAAAACTTATTTCAGAAAAATTATCAGTGGGAGACAATAGAGGAGCACAGAAAATTTTTAAAGTAGCGTTTGCCTTTTTCTCTGTAGTCGGTTTTACAGGTTCAGCATTATTATTTTGTGGAAGTGATTTTATTGCAAATGTATGGCTTCAAATTCCGGAAGCAAAGTTAACACTAATAATACTTGCACCATCAATTTTCTTTGTTTCGTTAATTTCTGTTTTAAGGGGCTATTTTAATGGGCACGAAAATATGAAACCAATGGCGCAGTCTCAAACAATAGAACAATTTACAAAAACAATATGTACCGTTGCTATAGTTGAGTTAATATGTTTTTTTATGGGAAATAAAGATACTACAGCTGTAATGGCTGCTGGAGCAAATTTGGCAACTAGTATTGCCACCTTTATTGGCTTTATATATTTAATATATTTATATAATAAAAAAGAAAGATATATAAAATTTAATAAGCCAAAATATCATAGGCAAGAAAGAACAGTAGAGATAGTAAAGAAGATAATAATAATTGCAATGCCACTTACATTTAGTGCAATTTTAGGCTCGCTAAATAAAAATATAGATTCCTTTACAGTTGTAAGGGGATTAAAAACATTTTTAACAGAAGAACAAGCTAAAATTCAATATGGAATACTAAGTGGAAAAATAGATACACTCGTAACTTTTCCTTTATCGTTTAATATTGCACTTGCAACGGCTTTGGTTCCAGCAGTATCGGCTGCAAAAGCGAGAGGAGACTATAAGAGTATAGAAAAAAGGGTGTCTTTTGCGATACTTATTACGATATTAATTGGACTGCCATGTAGTGTTGGAATGGTAGTTTTCGCAAAGCCAATTTTACAAATGTTATTTCCAAATGCAAGTAGTGGAGAATTTATATTTCAAATAAGTAGTATTTCGATTGTATTCATTACATTAGAACAAACTATAAACGGTGCTCTTCAAGGACTGGGAAAACTTAAAGTACCCGTAATTGCACTTTCAATAGGAGTGTCTATTAAGCTAATTTTGAATTTAATATTAGTAAAAGTAAATCCAGATTCATTCGTTTTGGGAGGAGTTGCTGGAGCAGCATTTGCAACTGTAATGTGTCATGTTATTTCTATGTTTATTAGTTTGATAGCATTGAGTAAAAATATTAAAATAAAATTTGATTTGTCGAAATATTTTATAAAACCAATTTTTGCAAGTTTATCAATGGGAATAATTCGGTATATATACATATAATTTACTAAAAGGTATAATTATGCAAAATATTGCTATAATATTAACAATAATAT
>OJKQ01000048.1_pt1 | contig 120117 bp, 104 predicted proteins | sample 1596641 | NCBI WGS metagenome assembly OJKQ01 (sample SAMEA4350167, study PRJEB24818) | metagenome | biome: human; feature: gut; material: faeces | place: Denmark | collected 2013-09 | reverse complement strand
ACGTCCAGCTTTTCGATGTAGACGATGTCGCCCTGCTCCACGCGGTACTGCTTACCGCCGGTAACAATGATTGCGTACATTTTGTTCATTCCTTTTCGTTGTACTCGCTGGTCGTAAAGGCAGGCCCTTACACTGGGCCATTTCAGGCGCCCACACCATGCGGCTAGAATATTATAGCAAAAAAACGATGGAAATGCAAGAGGAATTTTCCTCTTTCCGAAGGATTTTTTATTTTTCCGTCTTCCCGCTTTCCGCGATGGTGCGTTTTACTTCGGCATTATACGCTTCGGTGCGCTCCACGAAGAGCTTACGCGGGCTGGAGGCCAGCAGTTCAGTATCTGCATCCGTCATCAGACCGATAACAGTTTTTTCTTTGCTCAGCTTATTGACTGCGGCTTTGTTGTCCGCCGTCATTGCCAGCTTTACCATCAGGGGCTTGTCCTTGAACTTGTGGGTGAAGTAAATTTCCGCAGCCACACCGACTACCACAGCGATACCTGCCACCAGCTGGGATGCCCGCAGGCCAATGGAAGGCACCAGCATCAGACTGTCGGTGCGCAGGGCTTCGATCCAGAAGCGGCCCGCGCCGTACCAGATCATATACCGCAGGGCAATGTCACCGTTGAACTTGCGCTTTTTAATGTAACGGAACAGCAGGAGAAAGCCCACGAAGCACCAGATGCTTTCGTACAGGAAGGTGGGATGCACCGGCAGATTCGGGTCAATGGTCACGCCGCTCTGGGCCGTGACTGTGCTGCCCATCAGGTAAGCGCGGGTCGTTTCGCTGAACATGCCCCACGGCAGGGTGGTGTTGCAGCCGAAGGCCTCCTGATTGAAGAAGTTGCCCCAGCGGCCGCAGCCCTGTCCCAGCAGAAAACCCATAGCGGTCAGGTCGAACATGGGCAGCACCGGCACGCCCCGCCGTTTGCAGGCCAAGCCGCCGAACAGAAAACCGCCGATGATGCCACCGTAGATGGCAAGGCCGCCATCCCGAATGGCGATCATCTCCCAGATGCTCTCATATTTAAAAGGTGCCATGGCCACGTAGTAGGCGCGGGCGCTGACAATACCCAGCACGATGCCGATCAGGATCACGTCCACCATGCTGTCCGGGTCCACGCCGAACTCGATGCTGTGGCGGAACGCAAATACCAGCGCCAGACAGATGCCAAAGGCAATGCACACGCCATACCAGTAAATATTGAACCCGCCAATGGAAAGGGCCACGCGGTTGATCTCAAAGCTCAGGCCCAGCCCCGGGAACTGCACCAGATTTGTCATTCTGCTTCCTCCTCGTTCTCGGCCAGCGGCGCAGTGCCATCTGGCAAAATATCCATCACAGCCATGCGGTCGGTGCTGAGGATGTGCTGCAGCGCAGCGTCCGCATCCTCGGCAGTCAGCCCTGCCAGCATGGTGATCTGCTGCGCCACCGTCTGGCCGGAGAGGGCAAAGTCTGCCATCTGGCTGGCCGAGTCCTCCACATTTTCCAGATTTTCGATCAGCTGGCCGTACTTTTCGTTCTTGCACAGGGTAAAGATCTCCCGGTCCACACCCGCGGCACGGATGCGGGCGATCTCGTCCAGAAGCATCTGCTTCACGGCATCGGGGGCATCGCTCTCGCCGGTGAACAGGATGCAGCAGCAGCCGTCCACCCGCAGCACTTCCCCGCCAAAGCCGGGGTTCACAAGGCCTCCGTCGTACAGACGGCGGTACAGCGGCGACATGCCGCCTGTGATGCAGCTCAGGATCAGATCATACAGCGCTTCAGTGCGCAGATCGTTCGGGGGCAACGGCTTCTCCTTGAAGCCCACGCCGAAGCAGGGCTTGGACACCGGCATTTTCAGGGTCTTATGGGCTGCCGCCAGCGTCATGGGTTCCGGCTTCCACAGCCGCTGCACTCTTTCGGTGCTGCGCGGTCTCATCAGGCCGTGGCGCTCACAGGCAGCCAGGATCTGCTCCATGGTAGTGTCGCCGGCAGCCGCCAGCACCATATTGCCCGGTGCATAGAAGGCCTTGCAGCTGTCGTAAAGCATCTCCGGCGTGATCTCAGCAATGCTCTCCACCGTGCCCGCGATATCGCTGCGGATGGGATGCTCGTGGTACAAGCACTCGAACAGACCGGTGATGAGCCGCCAGTCCGGGCTGTCATCGTACATTTTGATCTCCTGCCCGATGATGCCCTGCTCCTTGGCGATGGTCTGCTCGGTAAAGTACGGATGAGTCACCATGCCCAGCAGCACATCCAAGCTTTCGTCCAGCTGCTGGGTCGCAGTGAACAGGTAGCAGGTGCGGTCAAAGCTGGTAAATGCGTTGGCATTGGCACCGGTCTTGGCATACTTTGCAAAGGCATCGCCGTCCTGATCTTCAAACATCTTGTGCTCGAGGAAGTGTGCCACGCCTGCAGGCAGATGCACCTCTTTGCCGTCCAGCCGGAAATCCCGGTCAATGGAGCCAAAGCGGGTAGCAAAAATGACATGGGTGCTGGAATAGCCCGGCATGGGCCGCACGATAACGGTCAGTCCGGAGGGCAGGGTCTGCCACTGGTCAGCCACGGTCTTTTCCAGCAGGGTCTGGTTATTCTGCGGCATGAGCGGCCACCTCCTTTGTAAGCAGATAGCTGACCGAGAGGGTCAGTTTGCGCAGGATGGCGCGCACATCGTCCTTGGTCACGGCCTGCAGAGCGGCGCGGGCTTCGGCGGGTGTCTGCACCTTGGCCGGGTCGCCGCCGCGCAGCACTTCAATGTAATACCATGTCTCGATGCCGCCCAAGGTATCCTCTACCCCCTGCATCCCGCTCAGCAGACCCCGACGGCAGTCCTCAAATTCATCGTCGGTGATGGGGCCATCGCACAGGTCGGCCAGTTCCTTCAAGATGGCCCGCTCTGCCCGGGCTGCGTCGGCGTGCTCCACGCCGCTGTTCACAGCCATGCTTCCGGTAAAGCTCTGGAACGAGGACGAGCAGTAGTAGCACAGGTGGTCACGCTCGCGCACATTCAGGAACAGGCGGCTGGTCACACTGCCGCCGTACAGCGCCATGGCAAGGCGCACAGCAGCCAGCTGTTCGGTGCGCATGGGTTCGCCCAGCGTGAACAGCATACAGAGCTTCGCCTGCACCATATCATAGGTTTCGGTTTTGTGCACCGGCTCCCGGCGGGGCATGGCAATGTTTTCCGCCAGCGGCAGCGGTGCGCGGTCAATTGCCGCAAGTTCTGCCAGCAGTGCATCCTTTACCGCAGCGGTCTGCTCTGCCGTGCAGCCCAGCACAAGCAGTTCAATGTTGGCGGTGCGCAGCATCTCGTAATAGGCTGCAGTAAGCTGTTCCGGTGTCAGGCCTTCCACCTCTTCCAGATAGCCCTCCTGCCGCACACCCGCCGGGCTGTCGCCAAAGAATTCCCGGTTGGCCTGATGCAGGCAGTAAAGGCGCTTATCGTTGATCTCATCTTCCAGCGCCTTTTTCAGCATCTGCTTTTCAATGCCCACGGCTTCCGGATCAAAAGTGCCGCCCACAAAATACGGGTGAAAGGCCGCACCCAGTGCAATGGATGCATATTCCCTTGTAAGGGTCTCCCCTTCCAGCGCAAACTGATCCTTGATGCCGGTAACACTAACACACAGGTTGTGGCTGCAGCCCATGGGCCGGGCATCCACTGTGAGGTCTGCACCGTAGAGCTTGGCCAGCTTTTTGGTCAGGCGGGTCATATCCGGGCAGTCGGCATAGCCGCGCTCCAGCACCAGTGGCAGCAGCGCATGTGCTGTGGCCGTTTCCCGCTTTGCCGGAAAGGCAAAGTGGACGCTGATGCGGCAGCGGTTGAATTTTTCCGCCGGGTCACAGGAAAGATGCACACCCGGCGCAATGAGAGTACGTTCCAATTTGTTCCTCCGCCCTGCTTTCACAGGGAGCTTTTATTTTTATGATGCCTTCTGCAAGGCAAGAAATTCTTCCAGACTCAGGCCGCTGGCACGGATGGCAAGGGCATTTTCAACGCCCACATACCGCCAGTGCCACGGCTCAAACACCACGCCGGTAGCAGCCTGCCTGTCCTGCGGATAGCGCAGGATGAAGCCGTATTCGGCGGCGTAGGCGGTGAGCCACTCGTAGGCGCGGGTCGTATCAAAGCCGGTATCACGGGTCGGGTAGTCCGTACTGAGGATATCCGCCGCATAGCCGGTGCCGTGATCATTGCATTCCGCAGGCGGCTGGATATCTGCCGCAAGGCTGGCGGCTTCTTCCTCGGTTTTGCCCTTTTCCAGATACTGCTGCTTCTGCGTCTCATAGGCCGCGCTGCGGGCATCTGCGTCCTGATAGCCTGCCGTCAGCACCAGTGCAATGCCGTCCTCGGCCGCAGCCGCAGCCATTTTCTGGTAGGCTGCAGCTGCTTCGGCTTCCAGTTGGATACCGCTGGCTTCATCGGCATCGGCAAGGGCCGGAGAGGGTTCCTCGGCAAAAGGCAGATTGGTGTTCACCAGCACAAAGCGCTCATCGTCAGCATCAAAGCTATAGCCGGTGCCATCGTAGCTGGCCGCATCAAAGCTCTGCGGCCCTGCAAGCATGGCGTTCACCTTTGGCAGCAGCCAGAGGATGCCTTTGGTCATAAGCGCCACAATGGCGGCGCAGACGAGAATGAGAATGGCCCAGTTGCGGGCCAGACGCAGCCGCTTGCGGCGCTTCCACTGAGCGCGGGTCAGGCGGGGCTTTGCAGCATTTCTATCAGTCGGTTCCATGGTGCGTTGCAGCTCCTTTTGCAGAATTTGCAGCGCACTGCGCCGCACAGATACAGTGTATATTATACACCCCTTTGCATTTTGTGTAAACGCCGGAAGTGTAAAATAAGTATGACCGTCCTCGTCAGCGGCCTTGCCCTCTCCGTCCGCTCACGCTGTTCGCGTCCACCTCTCCCAAAGTGAGAGGCCTTGGCAGAACCAGAAAGTTTTTCTCTTCGCCAGAGGCTCGCCCTTTGGGAGAGCTGTCGCGTAAGCGACTGAGAGGGCGAGGCCGTTAACAAAAAGAGCGCTGTACAGCTTCCAAAGAAACTGTACAGCGCACAAAATTCATTTTTTACAAATCAGTCAAACAGCATATCGTGGATCGCAGAAACAGCCTTGTCGGCATCGTCGCGGTTGATGATGCAGGAGATCTTGATCTCACTGGTGGAGATCATCTTGATGTTGATGTTGTTGTTGGACAGTGCCTCAAACATCTTGGAAGCAACGCCGCTGTGGCTCTGCATACCGGCACCCACAATGGAGACCTTGGCGCAGGTGGTGTCCACGCTCACATCGTTGAAGTGTGCGCTCTCCTTCAGCACGCGCATGGCCAGATCGGCTTCGCCCTCAGAGCAGGTAAAGCTGATATCCTTCTTGCCGTCACGGCCGGTGGACTGCAGGATGATGTCCACGTTGATGTTCTTCTGGGCCAGCAGACCGAAGATCTTGAAGCTCATGCCCGGCTCATCGGGAACGTTCAGAATCGTGATAACAGCAACATCAGTGTCCTTTGCGACACCCTTGATCAGCATACCTTCCATGTCTTTTGTAACCTCCTTGACCACCGTACCGGGCACGGGATTCAGGCTGGAGAGCACCTCCAGCTCCACATTATACTTTTTGGCCAGCTCCACGCTGCGGTTGTTCAGCACCTGTGCACCCAGAGATGCCAGCTCCAGCATCTCGTCAAAGGTGATCTCATCCAGCTTGCGGGTGTTGCGCACCTTGCGCGGGTCGGCCGTGTAAACGCCTTCCACATCGGTAAAGATCTGGCAGCGGTCTGCGTGCAGGGCTGCTGCAATGGCAACAGCGCTGGTGTCGGAGCCGCCGCGGCCCAGAGTGGTGATGTCATCCATCTTGTTCAGGCCCTGGAAGCCCGCCACAACGACCACACGGTTGCGCTCCAGCTCAGAAGAGATGCGCTCTGTCTCCAAGCGGGTGATGCGTGCCTTGGTATAGGCGCGGTCGGTGCGGAAGCCAGCCTGCCAGCCGGTCAGGCTGATGGCATGGCAGCCCAGCTCATTCAGTGCCATGGCCAGCAGCGAAATGCTGATCTGCTCGCCGCTAGCCAGCAGCATATCCATTTCACGGGCCGAAGGGTTGTGGGTGATCTCCCCAGCCTTGGCGATCAGGTCATCGGTGGTATCGCCCTGAGCGGACACCACCACAACTACGTCATTGCCCGCGTTGTGGGTGTTTGCCACAATGCGTGCCACGTTGAAGATACGGTCACGGTCCTTCACCGAAGAACCGCCGAACTTCTGTACGATCAACGCCATATCTTGTCACTCTCCTCTTTTTGTCCCTTTGTCAAAAGGGGGTACACCGGGCGGAAGCGGTCAGCAGCGCCTTGCACTTCCCTTACCCATTTATCATTCCACCGTTGCGCCGGTGTTATCGGCATCCAAACGCAGCAATGTAAATGCTTCACATCCGTCCAGACCTTCCAGCAGCTCCAGACCCTTTTCCAGCTTGGAATAGAACTTTTCGGCCTCCGCCTTTTCCGCTACGGCCATCACGGTGCTGCCCGCACCGGAAACGTAAACAGCCTTTGCCCCGCACAGACGTGCCATATCGAACACTTCCTTGGATCCGGGCATCAGCGGCATACGGTAGGGCTGGTGCAGCTTATCCTCGGTGGCAATGGCCAGCAGGTCGTGTCTGCCCTCGCAGAAGGCGGCGGGCACCAGCGCAGCGCGCGAAAGATTATATACCGCGTCCTTGTGGGAGACCTCTTTGGGCAGGGCCGCACGAGCGGCTTCCGTCAGCAGCTTGTAGTCCGGCACGATGGCGGCAAAGCACAGCGTTTCATCCACATTGCGCTTGACCGAGTACACCTTGCCATCCTCGAACACGCTGCTGGTCAGACCGCCCAGAAGAGCCGGGGCCACGTTATCCGGGTGGCCCTCAATGGAGGTGGCCAGCGTGAGCAGCTCCTGCGTGTTGAGCACATCGCCCAGCATCCGGTTTGCACCCAGCAGTCCCGCAATGATGCAGGCCGAGGAAGAACCAAGGCCGCGCGCCATGGGGATGGGATTCGTCTGGGTGATCTTGAGGGGCGGGATCTGCTTGCCCACCTTCTCAAACAGCCCCTTTGCCGAACGGTACACGAGGTTCGATTCACCGCGCGGGATGCGGGTACCGTCCGCAGACGAGATATCCAGCACTTCGCTCTCTTCAAAGGTGACCGTATTATACAGCGTCACCGCCAGACCCAGCGCATCAAAGCCGGAGCCGATGTTTGCACTGGTGGCCGGGACAGAAACCTTGATCTTCATAGCCGCCGCACCTTTCCTTATTCCGTTATCAGTTTTCTTCCGGCAGACGCTTGAGCACCAGCTTCACGCTGCCGCCCACGGCTTCCACCTTGCGGGCTGCTTCGGCCAGTGCCTTTTCGTCGGCTCGCTCCACAAAGTAAGCGCAGCCTTCGTAGCGTTCGTCCACCACCCTGCCATAGCCGTAGATGGCTTCCACCACCGCCGGAGCAATGCCTGCTACACGCACATAATATGCAGCAGGAGCCGGGTCGGTGAGCATTCCCTCCACCGGCTCAGCAGGCTGCCAGAACAGGCTGTCGTGCACCTTGGAGCCATGCTTCAGGGCATCCACAACGTCGGCCACCACGGCGCTGGCGGTGGGCAGCTTGCCTGCGCCCTTGCCGTAGAACACCACGTCGCCCAGCATATCGCCCTTGACCAGCACTGCATTGAACACATCGTCCACGCTGGCCAGCTGGTTTGCCTTGGGCACCAGACACGGCTCCACACCGGCAGCCACGCTGCCGTCCTTGCCGCGCTTCATCCATGCGATCAGCTTGATCACACAGCCCAGCTTTTCCGCCGCTTCCACATCTGCCGTGGTAATGGCACGGATGCCGCGGGTGGGAATGTTCTGGGGGTAGATCTGATGGCCGCACACCAGCGAGGACAGAATGGCGATCTTGCGGCAGGCATCACGGCCGTCCACATCGTCGCTGGGGTCCTTCGTCTCGGCGTAGCCCAGCTCTTGCGCGATCTTCAGCGCATCGTCAAAGCCCAGATTTTCGCGCACCATCTTGGTGAGCATGAAGTTGGTGGTGCCATTCACGATGCCCTCCACCTCGGTGATGACGTTTGCCGCCAGACACTGGTGCATCGGGGTAATGATGGGCGTACCGCCGCCCACAGAAGCCTCGAACAGGAAGGCACAGCCGTGCTCTTTGGCAAGGCCCAGCAGCTCTGCGCCGTAGGTGGCCACCATCTCCTTGTTGGAAGTGCATACGCTGCGGCCGCTCTCAAGGCAGGCCTTTACATACGGATACGCAAAGCGGGTGCCGCCGATGGTCTCCACCACCACCTTGATCTCCGGGTCTTCCAGAATGGTATCGAAGTTCTTTATAAACAGGTGTGCATCCGGATGGTTTGAAAAATCCTTCGGGTCAAGGATGTACTTGACCTCCACCGGCTCACCTGCACGGCGGGAGACACCCGCAGCGTTGCGGCACAGTACCTCGTACACGCCGCTGCCCACCGTGCCAAAGCCCAGAATTGCAATTTTAGCCATTGTTGTTCTCCCTCGTTTTCTGAAGACTGCTTACAGATTGTACCCGCAGTGCACACCTACCACCATACGCTGACGCGAAAGTTTTTCGGTCAGCTCTTCGGGGGTCATCTGCATGGTATCGGTGCGGATGGTGACTGCCACCAGTGCGGCACCGTTTTCCGGTGTGGACTGGTTGATGGTCACAATGCTTGCACCTGCGGCGCTGATGCCGGCCAGCAGGCTCTGCAGTGCACCGGTCTCGTCCCGCAGAGTAGCCATGACGGTGATCACCTCACGGCCATTCTCGGAGTCAAAAATGCAGTCCTTATACTTATAAAAAGCGCTGCGCGAAAGATCGACTGCGCGGGTGGCTGCGGAAATGCTGCGTGCCTCCCCGCTGGCCAGAAGTTCCTTGGCACGCACCACCTTGAGAAAAACCTCAGGCAGCACCTGCGCATCTACCAGATAAAAGCGGCGTTCCAACTTGTTCACCTCACAAACACAAGTGTTCTTGCAGTGAATATAATAGCATCCGGCCCCCTGCAATGCAAGAGGTCGGATGCGTTTTTGTCAGATTATCCAGTTTTGCTGCGGCAAGCGCGGTATTTCCTTGCCGGATTCACTCCGCGCCGGTGCCGATAGTACGCCTTTTGTCCTTCATATGGCTACAGATCAGTCTGTATCCTGATTACCTGTATCCGCAGGAATGACAGCCTGCTCCGGTGCCGCAGTCTCCGCAGGTGCAGCCGCTGCAGGAGCTGCTGCATGGGAGTAGTTGCAGGTACCAGGCAGATCATCGGCGCGGTAGTAGCCCACGGCGGTGCTGGGGCAGGAGCCGCCTGCCAGCAGGCCGCTCTGGGTGCAGTAGCGGCGCTCCACCACACCGGCAGAGGTCGGGAATGCCTTATACGGCAGGTTTGCCTGCACCTGTTCCATCAGGGCCTTCCACGCCATAACACAGGTACGGGTCTTGGCCTGCTGCTTACCCAGCGTCTTGGTCATATCATAGGGTGCATCGTAGCCCCACCACACGGCGGTAACGTAGTACGGCGTGCCGCCCACGAACCACAGATCCTTTTCGTCGCTGGCGGTACCGGTCTTGCCAAAGGCTTCCATGCCGTTGGAGTTGGGGTAGCGGCCGCCGGCGGTGCCCACGCTGGAGTACAGAACGTTCTTCAGCAGGCGGTTCATCACATAAGCGGTATCCGGGGTCAGGGCCTGATAGCTGGTGGAGTTGTTCTCCAGATAGATATTGCCGTCACGGTCCAGCACGCGGGTATACAGGTGCGGGGTGGTGTACTGGCCATCGTAGAAGATCTGGAACGCAGCTGCCAGCGCCGTGGGCGTAACGCCATGAGTCTGACTGCCCATGACCATCTGCGCCAGACCCACATCGTTTACCGGGTCCAGCGTGTTCAGCTGCAGGGTGTTGTACACAAAATTGAAGATGTTGCTTGCGCCCACCAGATCACCCACACGCACCGCAATGGTGTTCAGCGAGCGGGCCAGACCGTTCCACAGCGGCACATCACTGTTGTCGCCGTAGTTGCCGCCATAGTTACGGGGCCAGCTGCGCCATGCGTTGGGATAAGCGCGCAGCTGCTTGTCGGAAAGGCCCATCAGGCCGTTCTTGCGGCAGTAATCCTCATCGCGGATCACCATATCCTGCTTCTGATACAAGGGCGAGTTGTTGAGCATGGTGGACCAGTTCACCAGACCATACTCTACACCCAGTGCATACGCACCGATAGGCTTGATGGTAGAACCCGTCTGACGAGTGACACTGTAGGCACGGTTCAGCGAGAGGCTCTTGTTCTTTTCGCCCAGACCACCCACAATGGCGATCACATTGCCGTCATAGTCCAGCGTGACCATGGCTGCCTGAGTACGCACATTGCGGTAATAGTAAACGGTACCGTCGTCGCCGGTGCGGGTCTTGGGCGTACCGTCCTCGTTCATCACCTGTACATCGTCGTCCGAGATGGAGGTCACCTCTTCCTCATGCCAGCCGGCCGGGAAGTAGGCATCATCCGTGTTGAGCATCAGGTTTTCCATGGCGGACTGCGCCTTGGTGTTCACAGTCGACTCAACGGTAAAGCCGCCGGTGTACAGCAGCTTCTGTGCCTCGGATTCCGAAATGTTTTCCTTGTCCATAATGTCCTGCACCAGCTCGGTGAACAGTGCATCGGTAAAGTAAGAGGTAACGGAAGAATTCTTCTTGGTATCCTCTTCCTCGGCCAGTACCAGCGGCTGGGCCGCTGCGTTGCGGTAGTCCTCTTCGCTGATCACGCCCTGCTGCCACATGTTGTACATGAGGAAGTTACGGCGGTTGATCAGGTTTTCGGGGTTGGTGTAGGGGTTATAGTTGGTGGGGTTTTTGGTGATGGACGCAATGGTCGCACACTCCCACAGGGTCAGCTGGCTGACATCCTTATTAAAGTATTCGTTGGCCGCAGTCTGCACGCCCTGAATGGTGCCGGTAAAGCTGATGGTGTTCAGGTACGCTTCCAGAATGGTCTCCTTGGAATAGCTGCGGCTCAGGCAGAGGGCGCGGTAGATCTCGCGCAGCTTGCGCAGTGCGCCTTCAATGCCGCTGGCGCTCTTGTCGTCGGTCAGGTTCTTGATCAGCTGCTGCTCCAGCGTGGATGCACCCTGCTTGGAGCTGTAGATGGGCAGCAGGTATTCGTTGACCATTGCGCCGATGGTGCGCTTGAAGTTGACGCCGGGCTCGTTGTAAAAGTCCTTATCCTCGGTGCAGATGAACGCATACTGCAGGTTCGTGGGGATCTGCTCCAGATCCGCCCACACGCGGTGGCTGTTGGAAGAGCGCAGCGTGGCATACTCCACCTGTGCACCGGTGTCCGGGTCGGTAGCCATCACCACACTGGACTGGCTCAGCTCAATGTTGTCCAGATCCAGCAGGTCGCCGTCGTTGGCGGTAGCCTGCACCACGTAATATACAGCACCCACTGCCACCAGACTGCCTGCCATGATGCCCAGACAAATCAGTGTAGCAATGGTTCGGCCAATGAAGCGCAGAATGGGATGTCTGCCCTTTTCACGGGGTTCCTTTGGTTCTTTGGGTTCCCGGCCGTGTTTGGGTCCCAGCTGGGACTCCCGGCGGCTGTTGCTCACATTTACCTTCCGCCCCGCCGGTGCCGGGGAATGCCCCTCACCGGCACGGTTGATCTTTCTCATATCGGAGATAGAAATCGCCTCCTAACATTCAGGCTGCTTTTTCAGCGCCATGCGCTGGTACTTTTCCATCAAAGCGCACAGAACTGCACGCAATACCATATTATAGCACGTGCACAGAACGCGGGCAAGAACCAATCTTCGGCCCTGATAGGTCTAATCATCTGTAGTATAACACAATCTGCCGGACAAAGTACAGCATTCCCGTGTGAAAATTGACTGTGCCCCCCTGTTTTGGGGCATACTTCAGCCGGAAAGGAGCGTGTTTCTCCATGCGCAAACTGTGCACCTGCCTGTTCTACGGGCTGTGCGTATTCACCATCGTGTTCAGCCTGTTCTGGATGGCCCTGCCCAAGCTCAGCCTTCCGGTGCCCGACCCCGGCAGCGAAGCACCGCCTTCCTCCGCAGCAGACCTTGCCGCACAGGCCATGCCGGAGCTTGCTGCCCAAAGCTACCGCCTGTGCGACAAAGGCGGGCGCGTGGCCGTTTACCGCTGCGGCACCAATGGCCAGCCGGATGTGCTTGTCACCGTCACCGGCATCTACACCAATCTTCTGCCGGAGAACGATGCCGTGCGCATCAAACGCGGTGTGACCGTGTACAGCGAACGGGAACTGGACCTGCTGCTGGAAGATCTGGGCGATTGAGTGCAGAATGCTCAATTTTTATCTACTTTTATTGATTATTTTTATTGACATCCCGATGTAAAAATTATATAATGATAATAGAAGTAAAGTTTCTTAACCACCTGCAGCGATCATAAAAGGAAGTGCTTCCTCATGTCAAAACAGATCACCCTCCATTACCAGTGCCGTCTTTGCGGCAAGCAGCTGGACCGCGGTATCCACCTCGGCCCGCCCAGCCCCGGCACCTGCAGCAAAGCCGCCAAGGTGGACGGCTTTCACGGGCCGCACCGCTGGGTCATTGTCTCTTTGCCCAAAAGTGCTTGATTTTTAACGCAAAAAAGACCTCCGGGAAAAGCGTCCCGGAGGTCTTTCTTAGTTTCAGGCTTCCATTTCTTCCAGCGGAACAAGGTAGGCCTTGCGGCACTCCTCGTATTCCAGCATGTAGTCCTTGGTGGGGTTGTGGTGCATGATGCTCTTGAGGGTGTGGGAGTCGTAGTCCTCGCCGGCATCCATGCCGATCAGGCGGGCAGCAACGTTGGAGCAGTGATCCGAGATGCGCTCTGCATTGTTCAGCACATCCAGGAACACGACACCCGTATCAATGGAGCACACGCCGTCCTTCAGGCGCAGGATGTGCTGGTCGCGCAGGCGCTCCGCCATCACATCGATCACTTCCTCCAGCGGTTCCACCTGAGCCGCCAGGCGCATATCGCTGTTTTCAAAGGCATCGTTGGTCAGGTTCAGGATGCGGTTCAGCGCATTCTCCAGCAGCTGCAGCTCCTTGGTGGCGCTTTCACTGAAGGACGCTTCCTTTTCCTGCAGTTCTTCTGCCTTTTCCATAATGTTCACCGCATAGTCGCCGATGCGCTCGAACTCGGTAACAAAATTCAGCAGTTCGGTCACAGTGTGGCTCTCATCGTCGCCCAGCTCCTGATCGGTCATCTTGATCAGATAGTTGGAGATCGCTACCTCCATGCGGTCGATCAGGTTTTCACGCACCCGGATGGCGCTGACGGTATCCTCGTCCATCTTCAGCAGCAGCGGTGCAGCCAGATTCACATTGCGGGCAGCACGGCGGGACATCTTGATCACAGCGCTCTTAGCCTGCTGCAGGGCCACAGCCGGGCTTTTGAACAGACGTTCATCCAGCACCGGCATGCTCAGCTCCTGTGCTTCCTCGGCGCTGTCCGGCACAGTGAGCAGTGCCAGCTTGGACAGCACGCCGCTGCACGGCAGGAACAGCAGCATGGCGCACACGCTGGAAAGGGTGTGGATGTTTGCGATGGTGCTCTTGTTCATCACGTCGTTCCACATGGGGATTCCAACGGTAAACTGCACCGCATACACCAGCGCCAGCAGGATCACGCTGCCAATGATGTTGAAGTACAGATGGATCAGTGCAGCGCGCTTGCCGTCCTTGGAGGAGCCGCCAATGGTGAGCAGCGGCGTAAAGGCCGTGCCGATGTGTGCACCCAGAATAATGGGGATGGCAGAGCTGAAGGTGACCAGACCCGTGCTGGACAGTGCCTGCAGGATACCCACCGATGCCGAGGAGGACTGGATGATCACCGTGACCACCACGCCCACCAGAATGCCCAGAACGGGATTCGTCATGGTAACGAACAGATTCTGGAACACGGCGCTCTCGCGCAGAGGAGCCACACCGGTGTCCATCAGGCTCATGCCGGTAAACAGGATGCCGAAGCCCAGCATGATCTGGCCGATGTTCTTCCTTTTAGCGCTGCGCAGGAACACATAAAAAATGCAGCCGATAAACGCCACCACGGGCGCAAAGGTCTTGGGCTGGATCAGTGTCAGCCAGAGACTGTCACCGGAGATATCCGCCATGCGGATCAACTGGCCGGTAACAGTGGTACCAATGTTTGCACCCATAATGACACCTACCGACTGCGTAAGGGTCATGATGCCGGAGTTTACCAGACCGACACAAATAACGACCGTGCCGGCCGAGGACTGGATGACACCCGTGATGAGGGTGCCAAAAATAACGCCCTTGAGCGTTGAGGAGGTCAGCTTTTGCAGCACGCCCTGCATTTTGCCGCCGGCCAGTTTTTCCAGACCAGCGCCCATAATGGACATGCCGTACAGAAACAGCGCAATTCCACCCAACAGAGAGGTAATGTGTGTGATATCCATAACGATACTCCTAAAAATGATCTTCCTTTTGATCCTTGTACATCTGCCCTGCCCGCACACCGGGCCTGCTTGATCCGGCAGATGCTGCGGCCTGCCGCTCTGCTGCGCAGAACGGCGCACAATGACCACGCTTGAATCTATTATATCATTTTTTATCCTGTCACAACAAGGTTTATTTTACAAGAAAATCACTTTTTCTACACATTTTCCGTCTCTTAATGAATTCGTGCTCTTTCCTTTTCAATTATTTTACATCAATTTTACATTTGCACCGAAGTCCCTGCCTGTTTGCGGGCGCTTACTCTGCCAGTTCTTCCATTGCTTCCCGCACCGTATCAGCCGAAAACAGGAACACCCCACTGCCGGTGTATACTTCCACATGGCTTCCGACATAACGCAGTTCAAAATCTTTCATCCGTGTTCCCTCCTGTATCTCGTTTTTTGCAGCTTTTCAGAACGTTTTTGTTCTATGGCTGTATTATCGCACACGGCAGGTACCATAAATCGGATTTTCAACGCATTTTACAGACAAAAAGCCGCCCGGCTTCAGATGCGGAACCGGGCGGCTGGCCACCTATTTATATCGTTCAATGCACAGCGGCATATTCCGGGATGCGCTGCTCATGGGCCTGCTGCTCTGTGCGGGCCTTCTCATAGCAGTAACGGATGATCGCCTGCCTGCGCACGATGCCAATGAAGATGCCGCGGTCATCCACAACCGGCACAAAGTTCTGGTTCATGGCCGCTTCGATCAGCTGATCCATGCTGGTGGTCACGGTGACAGCCTTGTAGTCGCGCTTGTGCGGGAAGGCCGAAATGGGGACATCCTCAGCCGCTTCCAGATCCAGACCATGGAACTTTTTCAGCCCCCAGAGAATGTCGCCCTCGGTCAGGGTGCCCACATATTTTCCCTGCCGGTTGAGCACCGGAATGGACGCGTAGCGGTTATTCTCCCACTTTTCCAGCGTCTGCCGAAGGGTGAAATCGTCGTAAACATACATCAGATCCTGCTTGGGTGAAAGGAAAAACAGAATATTCATGACAACAGCTCCTAAACATTGTTCCACGCGCCGTGCGCAAAAAATAACGCAGTTCATCCGCACAAGCGGGACCCTGCGCCGCAGTCCCTATCCTTGTTTCTATTTTAGCACTTTTTCATAGTCGGATAAAGAGTTATCACCCACCTTTTATATTTTTTTAACAGATTGTTTGCTTTCTTTCGTCATACTTTCGGTTTTGATAAAAAACAATCAGTGTCCGTTATGCTATCACCTTCCCGGTGCGAAGCCGCCCGAACCATGCCGTCAATGCAGAAACCTGCGCAAAAAGTTGATATACCAGCATTTTGCGCTGTACAAGCGCGCCCCAAAGTTGTATAATAATGTGGGTGTTTCTCGGCGCAGTATGTGTATCTGTCCGCCGCTGCGCCCCAGACCTTGAATGTGTTTTATGAAAATAACATAAAGGAGCAGAGCGACTATGATCACTTCCCGTTTCCCTCTGGGGGATGTCAGCTTTACGTCCGGGTATTTTGCTACTCTGGTAGGTGAAGCAGCCAAACAGTGTTACGGTGTTGCCGCAATGGCACCCCGTGATATGACCGATGCCGTCAGAAGCATGGTGCACGGTTCTGATTACCCGGAAAAGGGTGTCCGTGTCACGCAGGAGGATGGTCGTCTGGTGATCGAACTGCACATTGCAGTGAGCTATGGCCTGAACATTTCTACCGCCGCACGCAGCATCTCTCACCGCGTCAAGGACGAGGTGGAGCAGGCTACCGGCCTGAAGGTTGCCCGCGTTGTGGTTTCGGTAGACGATGTGATCGCCTGATTTTTGTTGGTTCATCCGAATGCGCCGGGCTTTTCCGGCAAGTACAAGGAGTAAAAAAGAATGATTTCTGGTAAGATTTTGCGTGACGCCATTATCTCTGGCGCCAACAACATCAACAATCAGCGCTCCCGCGTGGACGAGCTGAACGTTTTCCCTGTTCCTGATGGCGACACTGGCACCAACATGGGCATGACCGTGGGTGCTTCTGTGCGCGAGCTGGAAGCATTGGACGACAGCTGCACCGTGGGTGAGGCTTCCAAGACCGCTGCTTCCGCCATGCTGCGCGGTGCACGCGGCAACTCCGGTGTTATCACCAGCCTGCTGTTCCGCGGCTTCTCCAAGGCGCTGGAAGGTAAGAAGGAAGCCACCGCTGCCGACATTGTCGAGGCCCTGAAGAAGGGTGTCGAGGGTGCTTATAAGGCCGTTATGAAGCCCACCGAGGGCACCATCCTCACGGTTGCACGCATTGCCTCTGAGGAAGCTGCTGCCTGCGGTGCCGAGGATGTGCCCGCTCTGTGGGATGTGGTGATGACCGCCGGCCAGAAGGCTCTGGAGGACACCCCCAACCTGCTGCCTGTTCTGAAGAAGGCCGGCGTTGTGGATGCCGGCGGTCAGGGCATCATGATTATCTTTGAGGGCATGGGCAAGGTGTTCCATGGCGAAGGCATCGTGGCAGGCGGCGAGGCTGCTCCCAATAAGGCAAAGCTCTCCACCGAGAACGCCGGCAAGGGCGTGTTCACCGACGACCTGATGAAGGTGGAGGACATCAAGAACGGCTACTGCACCCAGTTCCTGATCAACAAGTATGAGGGTGCAAGCGCCGCAAAGATGCGTGCCTTTGCAGAATCCAACGGCGACAGTGTGGTGTGCATCGAGGATGACGATGTAATCAACCTGCATGTGCACACCGCTGATCCCGGCAAGATCCTGAGCGAAGCCATCAAGTATGGCTACCTGACCAACTTCAAGATCGAGAACATGCACGAGCAGTTCCTGGCCCGCCAGAAGCAGGGCAAGAGCCTGGAAAAGCAGGCTTCTGCTGAGAAGGCTCCTTCTCAGTCCAGCGAGTTCGTCTACGCTGCTGTGGACCCCAGCCGTGACTATGGCTTTGTTGCCGTTGCCGCCGGTGAAGGCCTGAAGGCCGTGTTCACCGATCTGGCTGCAGACGCAGTGGTCTCCGGTGGTCAGACCATGAACCCAGCCACCGAGGATATCCTCGCCGCCATCCAGAGCGTGCCCGCAAAGACCGTGTTCGTGCTGCCCAACAACAAGAACATCATCATGGCTGCTGAGCAGGCCCAGAAGCTGGCCGACCGTCAGGTGGTCGTTCTGCCTACCCGCACCGTGCCCATGGGCATCACTGCCATGCTGAACTTTGATCCCTCTGTGAACGCCGAGACCAACACCATCAACATGATGGCTGCTGCCGACAAGGTGTCCACCGGTCTGATCACCTATGCTGCCCGCGACAGTGAGTACGACGGCAAGCGCATCAAGAAGGGCGAGATCATGGCTCTGGAGAACGGCAAGATCGTTTCCACCTCCAACGATATCACCAAAGCTACCTACCGTCTGGCACGCGGCATGTGCAAGAAGGATTCCAGCTTCGTCACCATCATCTCCGGCTGCGACGTGAGCGATGAGGATGCCGAGAAAGTGACCGAGATCGTAAAGGCAAAGTGCCCGAACCACGTTGAGGTCAGCCACATCCGCGGCGGCCAGCCCGTTTACTATTATATGATCAGCGTGGAGTAAACACTCCCCCGTTCTGCTGAATTTTTAAGCACCTGCGATTTTTGCCGCGGGTGCTTTTTTAAAGCAAAAGTGCCTGCACAGCTAAAGCCGTGCAGGCACTTTTGTTTTCAGAATCCTTAGAAGAAGCTTACCTGACTGCTCTCCGGCAGGTCGCCCAGAGCGCCCACCTGACGCAGACGGTCCAGAATGCTGCTGCCGACACCGGAAGCCTGCTGCAGCTCTTCCACCGAGATATATTCTTCGCCGTGGATGGTCACCTTTTCCAGTGCATCGGCGGCAGCACCGCCAAGACCCTTCAGCGAAGAGAAAGGCAGACGTACCTTGCCGTCCTCCACCACATACTTGGAGCCGCGGCTCTTGCCCAGCTCAATGGGCAAAAACTCGTAGCCGCGCACCAGCATCTCGTTGACGAGCTGCAGGCTGACCAGCACATCCTCGTCCTTGGCGTTCTTCTCTTCCTTCAGGCGGCGCTTGACCTCTTCCATGTGGGCGCGGGCCACTGCCGCACCGCCCACAGCGGCTTCGTAGTCGATGTCGTCGCCGCGTACGGTAAAGTATACCGCATAGAACTCCGGCGGACGGTAGATCTTGAACCACATCAGACGAATGGCCGACATCAGGTAGGCCACGGCATGGGCCTTGGGGAACATATACTTGATCTTGCGGCAGCTCTCGATGTACCAGTCCGGCACCTCGTGCTCCCGCATGGCTTCCTCCCAGCCATCCTTGAAGCCGCCCTTGGCCACCTTGCCCTTACGCACGGCCTCCATGATATCAAAGGCCATCTTGGGTTCCAGACCCTTGCGCAACAGGTACAGCATGATGCTGTCACGGCAGCCAATGACCTCCGCAATGGTGCAGGTGCCGCTGCGGATCAGCTCGTCCGCGTTGCCGGTCCACACATCAGTGCCGTGGGACAGGCCCGAGATCTGGATCAGTTCGGAGAAGTTCTTGGGCCGTGCCTCCACCAGCATACCGCGCACGAAGTTGGTGCCCATTTCCGGGATGCCGAAGGTTCCGGTCTGGCTGTCGATCTGCTCCGGGGTCACTCCCAGCGCTTCGGGGCTGGTCAGCAGGCTGTACACCTTGGGGTCGTTCATGGGGATGCTGTCGATGGGGATACCGGTGTACTCCTCAAAATACTTGTAGAAGGTGGGCATATCGTGGCCCAGTTCGTCCAGCTTGAGCAGGGTATCGTGCAGGTACTTGAACTCGAAGTGGGTGGTCAGCAGGCCGCCTGCCACATCATCCGCCGGGTGCTGGATGGGACAGAAATCGTAGATCTCGTAGGTGTCCGGCACAACGACCATGCCGCCGGGGTGCTGACCCGTGGTGCGCTTGACGCCGGTGCAGCCCAGAGTCAGGCGGTTCTCCTCCGCATGATTCACCGTGCGGCCGCGCTCATCCAGATATTTTTTGACATAGCCGTAGGCGGTCTTGTCCTGAATACCGGACACGGTGCCCGCCTTGAACACGTTGGCTTTGCCGAACAGCTCCTCGGTATAGCGGTGCACATTGGACTGATATTCGCCGGAAAAGTTCAGGTCGATATCCGGCTCTTTATCGCCGTAGAAGCCGAGGAAGGTCTCGAAGGGAATATCGTGGCCGTCCACCAGCATCCGGGTGCCGCAGTTGGGGCAGTTTTTATCCGGCAGGTCAAAGCCGTCGTCCACGCTGCCGTCGGTGATGAACTCGCTGTGCTTGCACTTGGGGCAGCGATAGTGGGGCGGCAGGCTGTTCACCTCCGAGATGCCGGAGAAGTGGGCCACGGCCGATGAGCCGACCGAACCACGGCTGCCCACCTGATAGCCGCCCGCGTTGGAATAGGCCACCAGTTTGACCGCAATGACGTACAGCACGGCGTAGCCATGGCCGCAGATGGAGTCCAGCTCCTTCTGCAGCCGCTTTTCCACAATTTCGGGCAGCGGGTCACCGTAATCGCGCTTGGCGTGTTCCCATGTAGCATCGCGCAGCTGCTGCTCTGCACCCTCGATGCTGGGCGGGTAGGTGCCGCGCGGGATGGCACGAACATTGTTGTCGATCATCGCCGCGATCCTGCGGGGGTTCTTCACCACTACCTCGTAGGCTTTTTCCTTGGGCAGATAGTAGAACTGCGCCAGCATATCCTGCGTGGTGCGGAAGAACAGCGGCGGCTGGTTGTCTGCATCCTTGAAGCCGTTGCCCGCCTGCAGCACGGCACGGTAAGCCGCGTCCTCCGGCTCGGTAAAGTGCACGTCGCCGGTGGCAATGACCGGCTTGTGCAGGTCCTCGCCCAGCTTGATGACCGTGCGGTTGAAGTTTTTGATGTCCTCTTCGCTGTCCACCTTGCCGTCCCGCACCATGTAGGCATTGTTGCCCAGCGGCTGGATCTCAAGAATATCGTAGTAGGACGCGATCTTTTTCAGTTCTTCATAGCTGGTGCCATCCACGATGGCCCGGTACAGCTCGCCGGCTTCGCAGGCGGAAGTGAGCAGCAGGCCGTCCCGGTATTTGTTCAAAAGGCTCCGGGGCACCCGGGGCTTTTTGAAAAAATAGTTCACATGGGCTTCGCTGACGATCTTGTACAGATTTTTCAGGCCCATCTGGTTCTTGACCAGAATGATGAGGTGGTAATACTTCTTTTTCAGCACCTCGCGGTTGCCGCCAAGGCCGGTGTTGATTTCACTGACCTTTGCTACCTGCTTTTCTTTCAGGTCGTTCAGCATGACCCCGAAGATGCGGCCCAGCGCAGCAGAGTCCTCGCAGGCACGGTGGGCCTCGTAGGCAGGCAGCTCCAGATGCTTGTTGATGGTGCCCTGCTTGTAGTTGTGCAGGCCGGGGTACATGGCCTGCGCCATGGTCAGGGTGTCGATATAGGTCGGCTCCAGCTTGATGCCGCTGCGCTTGGCGGCGGCGCGCAGGAAACGCATATCAAAGGCGTGGACGTTGTGGCCCACAAGGATGCGGTCTCCCGCAAATTTGAGGAAGGCTTCCAGTGCTTCCTTTTCGCCGGGAGCATCCGCCACCATTTCGTTGGTGATGCCGGTCAGCTCGGTGATCTTGGGGGTGATGGGCTTGCCGGGCTTGACAAAGGTATCAAATTCCTCCACCACTTCGCCGTTTTTCACGATGACGGCACCGATCTCGGTCATATACTCCACGCCGGGGTCAAGGCCTGTGGTCTCGGTATCAAACACGCAGAACTCCCCGTCCAGCGGCTGATCCTTCACACCGTATACACAGGGGATCATGTCGTCCACAAAGTAGGCTTCACAGCCGTAGATCAGCTTGAAGTCCGGGTCTGATTTATGGATATCGTCCGCTGCCAGCATGGCTTCCGGGTAACCCTGACACACACCGTGGTCAGTGATGGCAACGGCCGGATGTCCCATGCGGTGGGCCAGCTTGACGATGCCGCCGGGGTCACAGAAGCCGTCCATGCTGGAAAGCTTGGTGTGCAGATGCAGCTCCACACGCTTGACCGGTGCGGTATCCTCCCGCTTTTTGCGCTCCACGATGAGCACATCGTAGGGGTAGACGATATAATCGTGTTCGTACTTGTCGTAGGAGCAGTCGCCGCGCACGATGAGGGTGGTGCCTTTGCCAAGGCTCTCCCACTTGGAGCAGTCCTCACCTTCCTGCGCGCGGATCTTCAGGTTGATGGAGCCCTGATAATCGGTAATGGATACGGTATAAATTTTGCGGAAGTTTCCCTTGACCTCCGAGAAGAACACATCGCCCCAGATCGTGCACTTGCCGCCCTCGCCGCCAAGGTCTTTCAGCGGGGTGAGGTTCTTGGGGGTGAACATCTTGCCGTGGAAAATGGTGACGGGCTTATCGGTCAGGTCCAGACCATCCACCTTGATGGACGGTGCTGTGTTCTTTTTCTCGAACTTGACCACCGGTGGCGCGATCTTGCGCTCCAGCTTTTCTTCCATCTGGTGCTGCTCGGCTTCGCTTACAGCGCTTTGCAACGTTACCTGCGGCGTTACCCCGGTGTGGGCCGCAATGCGCTCTGCCAGCAGCTTTTCAAAGTGCATCTCCTGCAAAAACTTGGTGCCATGGCATACGCCGATGGTGATCTTCTGTCCGATGATGTTGATCTTGCACCGGTCCAGAAAGCCGTTGATGGGCACGCCGTCCCGCTTCATCTCTTCCATCAGATCGCGCAGGGCCGCTTCGTCCAGCATGGCATAGCCAAACAGGTTCTGGATGCGCAGCTCAAAGCCCTCATAATCCGGCTGCAGGGATGCCAGCAGCCGGGCACAGAGATTTTTGTCCAGCGGCGCACCGCTGCGCAGGGTAAAGATGACCTGCCGCTCCTGCCGCAGCATCTGCGCATGCTCCACAATGACCTGCCCGAAGCAGGCCGCAAATGCCGGGTCCACCATGAACTGCGGCCACAGGTTGGATACGAGTGGTGTCACAAATGGTACTCCTTTTTATACAGCACAAACTGCCGCACCCGTTTTTTGCAGGTGTGGCAGCTGTGAAAAAAGCCAAATTACAGTTTATAGATCTCATCCATGAACTGATCCAGGATGTTGTCTCCGGTCAGCTTTTTGATGGGCTTGCCGTGGATGAACAGCACCGCCTCGCCCTTGCCGCCGGCAATTCCGATGTCTGCTTCGCGGGCTTCACCGGGGCCGTTGACCACGCAGCCCATCACGGCCACCTTGATGGATTTTTTGCAGCCCTGCAGCCGCTTTTCCACCTCGTTGGCGATCTCGGTGCAGGGATACTGGGTGCGGCCGCAGGTGGGGCAGGTGATGACCTCCGGGCCTGCTACCGGGAAGCCCACGGCGCGCAGGATGTTGTAGCCCGCTTCCACTTCCTTTTCCGGATCTGCGGCCAGCGAGACGCGGATGGTATCGCCAATGCCTTCCAGCAGCATTCCGCCGATGCCCATGCCGCTTTTCAGCAGACCCATCTGGTAGGTACCCGCCTCGGTAACACCCACATGGAGCGGGTAATCCGTGACAGCGCTGAGCTGGCGGTAGGCCTCCATCATGCGGGGCACATTGGAGTTCTTGATGGAAATGACGATGTTGTTGAAATCGAATTTTTCCAGCAGGCGCACATGGTACAGTGCACTCTCCACCATGGCCTCCGGCGTGGGTGCGCCGTATTTTGCAAGGATGTGCTTTTCCAGACTGCCGCCATTCACGCCGATGCGGATGGGAATGTTCTTGCGCTGACAGGCATCCACCACAGCCTTCACCCGGTCATCGTCGCCGATGTTGCCGGGGTTGATGCGGATCTTGTCCACACCCACATCTGCGCAGGCCAGAGCCGCCTTGTAGTCAAAATGGATGTCTGCCACAATGGGGATGTTCACCGCATTCTTGACGGCTTCGATGCACTTTGCATCCGCCGGGCTGGGGCAGGTCACGCGCAGGATCTGACAGCCAGCAGCTTCGCACCGCTTTGCCTGCGCCACATTGCCCTCAATATCCTCCACCGGCACGTTGAGCATCGTCTGCACCGCAACAGGATTCTTGCCGCCGATGGTCACATTGCCGATTTTCACTTCCCGTTTTAACTGCCGCATAAAGTTCCCCTTTCTGTTTTTGCTCACATTGCACCGGTCACAAGCCGGATGATATCATTATAGGTTGCAAAGAGCATCAGGCCAAACAGCAGTGCAAAAGCCGCAATGGTCAGTGTACCCTGCAGCTTTTCCGGCACTGCATGGCCGGTAACGCCCTCAATGATCAAAAATACCACCTTGCCGCCATCCAGTGCCGGGAAGGGCAGCAGATTGAACACGCCCAGATTGATGGTGATGAGGGCCAGCAGCTCCAGCAGATCCTGCCAGCCGTAGCTTGCCGCCTGACCGATCGCTGTCACGATACCCACCGGGCCGGACAGATTGTTGATGCTCTCACGTCCGCGCACAAGGTCTGCCAGCGAGATAAACGCGATGCGTCCGTAGTACAGGGTACTGTTCCATGCTTCTTTTAACACATTGAGCGGTGTTTTTTTGATGCCGTACACCGTAAAGCCAAGGGTCATATGGGTCTGGCCGTTCTCGTCCTGCCAGGTGTCGAACTGCACGTCCGGTAGTTCCACCTTCTGGCCGTCCCGCTTCACGGTGAACCGGGCGCGATAGGCTTCGGTGCGCACCAGCTCATAAAGGATGTCGTTGGCCACAAAGCAGCGCCTGCCGTTCACGGCAACGATCTCGTCCCCCGCCTGCAGGCCGGTCTGGCCGCAGAGGGCATCGTTCTCAATGGAATAGATGGTCTTGCTGGTGATGGCTCCTTCCTGTGCTGCCACAAGAATGACCAGCACCACAAAGCCCAGCACGAAATTCATGAAGGCACCTGCCACCATCACAAGCACACGCTGCCATACCGGTGCCTCGTTCAAAGGGATGCCGGTGCGCTGCTCCGGCGGGACAGGGTTTTCGTCCTCTGCTTCCCGTTCGTCGCGGGCCGCTTCGGCCTGCTGGCTCTCGGGGCTTTCCTCGCCCTCCAGCGCCACATAGCCGCCTACCGGCAATGCACGCAGGCTGTACTGGGTGCCCTTGTAAATTTTCTTCCACAAAGCCGGCCCCATGCCGATGGAAAACTCGTTGACCTGAATGCCGCAGAGCTTTGCCACGGTAAAGTGCCCGAATTCATGAATGGCGATCACAGCGCCGAACACGATCAGTGCGGCGATCAGGGTGATAAAAATTGACATTGCGTCTCCTAAAGCTGAAAAGTCGGAACCCCTCTCAGTCAGGGCTGCCGCCCTGCCAGCTCCCTCGAAGGGGGAGCTTTTGCACATCTGGCCTTACGCTTTTTGAAAGCTCTCCCTTCGGGAGAGCTGCCGAACGCAGTGAGGCTGAGAGGGTTTTTATAAGTGCGCTCTTACAAATTCCCGTGCCATGCGGTCGCACTCGTACACATCGCTGAGGGTATACCCGCCGCCAAAGCTGTCGCTGTCCACGACTGCTTCCACCAGACGGCCAATATCGAGGAAGCCAATTTTGTCCTCAAGGAAGAGCTTGACAGCTTCCTCATTGGCACCGTTGGCGGCACAGGGGCCGAGACCGCCCTTTTTGATGGCCTTTTTGCAGGCGGCAAGGCAGCGGAAGGTCTCGTCGTCTGCCACATCGAAGGTGAGCACCTTGAGTGCAGCAAAGTCCAGCTCCGGCACAACGCCGGGTACGCGCTTTGGGTAGGTGAGCGCATACTGGATGGGAATGCGCATATCCGGCACACCCAGCTGAGCAATGACCGAATTATCGCTGAACTGCACCGCCGAATGCACGATGCTCTGGCGCTGCACCACGATCTGGATCTTCTCCGGCGGCAGGCCGAACAGCCACACTGCCTCGATCAGCTCCAGACCCTTGTTCATCAGGGTGGCAGAGTCAATGGTGATCTTTGCGCCCATGTTCCAGTTGGGGTGCTTGAGGGCATCCGCCTTGGTCTTACCGCGCAGCTCCTCGGTCTTCATCCCGAAGAAGGGGCCGCCGGATGCCGTGAGCAGAATCTTGGTCAGGCTGGGGGCACTCTCCTTATCCTGCAGGCACTGGAAGATGGCCGAATGTTCACTGTCCACCGGCAGCAGCTTTACACCATGCTTTGCCACGGCCTGTGTAACCAGATGGCCGCCGGTGACAAGACTCTCCTTGTTGGCAAGGGCCAGATCATGCCCGCTTTCGATCGCGCACAGGCTGGCACCAAGGCCTGCAATGCCCACCACGCTGTTCAGCACCACATCGGTGCCGTCCAGTGCGGCCAGCTGCTTGAGCCCTTCCGGCCCTACCAGCAGCCGGGGCGCATCTGCACGACCGGAAAGCTCCGCATCCAGCCTGCGGGCCGCATCCGGGTCGGTCATGCAGACATAGCGCGGATGAAACTCTTCGATCTGCTGCAGGATCTTGTCTACATGGCTGTGGGCAGAAAGACCGAACACCTCATAGCCCTGTGCACGGATCACATCCAGACTCTGGGTGCCGATGGAACCGGTAGAACCCAGCAGAGTGATTTTTTTCGACATCACACGTTCCCCCTTTTAATAGTAGAACACCGCCGTAATGACCATGGTCACAAAGGGCGCAATGAACATCACACTGTCAAAGCGGTCCAGAATGCCGCCGTGCCCCGGGAAGATGGTGCCGTAATCCTTGATGCCGCACTGGCGCTTGACCACGCTGGCAAACAGATCACCATAAATGCCCAACACCGCAGCCACGCAGCCCAGCAGCGCAATGATCACGTACATGGAAACGCCAATGTTGGAGCGGGTGAAGGCTTCCATCCGGTTTGCCGCCACTGAGTACACCAGTGTGATGATCACACCAAACACCATGGTGCCCAGAACACCGCCAATGGCACCTTCCACGGTCTTTTTGGGGCTGACCACCGGGCAGAGCTTGTGCTTGCCAAAGGCACGGCCTGCAAAGTAGGCACAGGTATCGCCGCCCCAGGCAAAGCAGAGGATGAGCAAGATAAAGAACACCGCATCGTAGCCGTACTGCTCCACCGGCAGCAGCTCCTTGAGCCGGATAAAGGAATAGAAGCAGAAGATCACGATACCGGAGAACATCAGCAGGCCGCTGGCCTTCTGATAGCTGATGGTACCGTTGCGCACCACCAGATAGATGGCGTAAAAGGTGACCAGCAGAAAGGACATCGGCATCACCAGCCGCCGCATGACCTGATAGTTGCTCGTCATGACCAGCAGTGTATACGGCACCAGAACCGCATACATCAGCCAGTCCTTCTTTTCAAAGCCGAGGGCACTGTAGATCTCGTGAACGGCGATCAGCGTAATGGCCGCGATGACCAGATTAAAGATCAGAGTGTTGAAGGTGAACATCACGCCGATCAGTACGATGATGCCCACGATCGCAGTAATAACACGTGTTTTCATAGATTGGATCTCCTTTTCACCGGTCGGGTGCCGCGCCCCTCTGGATTAAGTTTGGCTCCGGCAAAGCCGCCGGGCCGTCCGGTCCCTGCACCGTGTGCAGGAGGTCTTGGGTTTTACAGTCCGCCAAACCGGCGGGAACGATGATTGAACTCCTCAATGGCAGCGTCCAGATCGCTGCGGGTGAAATCCGGCCACAGAACGTCCATTTCTACCAGCTCCGAGTAAGCTGCCTGCCAGAGCATGAAGTTGGACAGCCGCTTTTCTCCGCTGGGACGCAGGATAAAATCCGGGTCCTTCTGGCCAGCGGTATACATGGCATCGCTGAGCAGCTGTTCCGTGATCTCTTCGGGCTTTATCTTCCCTGCCGCCGCCTTTGCCGCCAGCTGCTGCGCCGCCCGCACGATCTCCGGGCGGCCGCCGTAGTTGATGGCAATGTTCAGGGTCATGCCGGTCTTGACCGAAGAATCTGCTTCCAGCTTGTTCATCAGCTGCTGCAGCTTTTCATCCAGCACCGTGCGGTCGCCCATGAACTTGATGCGGATATTGCGGTTCTTGTAGTCAAAGCCCTTCAGCAGATATTCGCCGAACAGCCGCATGATGGCGTTGACCTCTTCCAGCGGACGCTTCCAGTTCTCGGTGGAAAACGCATAGAAGTACACCGACGAAACGCCCAGCTCATCGCAGTAATCTGCGATATCGCTGAACACCTCTGCGCCTCTTTTGTGCCCGGCAGTGCGGGGCAGGCCGCGGTTCTTTGCCCAGCGGCCGTTGCCGTCCATGATGATGCCGATGGAAAGGCCCTCGGCAAATTCTTTAGGATGCGCCATTGTTTCCTCCCGGCAGCAACGCCGCCTTCAACAAAAGTGCCGCGCACTCTTCTTCAGCGCACGGCACCTCCAGTCTATTGCATCTGCGCAGATCAGACAGACATGATCTCCTTCTGCTTTTCTTCCACCGCAGCATCGATGTTCTTGATATACTTGTCGGTCAGCTTCTGGACATCCTCTTCCATGGTCTTCTGGCTGTCCTCGGTCAGCTCGCCGGCCTTCTTCATGGCCTTGGCCTTATCCATAGCCTCGCGGCGGATGTTGCGCACTGCCACCTTAGCCTCCTCGCCCAGCTTGGAAACTTCCTTTGCCAGCTGCTTGCGGCGCTCCTCGGTGGGAGCCGGGAAGTTCAGGCGGATGGTAGAGCCGTCATCAATGGGAGTGATGCCCACATCGCTGGCCATGATGGCCTTGCTGATGGGGCGCAGCAGAGTACGGTCCCACGGGGTAATGGTCAGGGTGCGTGCTTCGGCCACAGCCACGGATGCCACCTGCTGGATGGGAGTGGGGGCACCATAATAATCCACGCTGACCTTATCCAGCACAGCGGGATTTGCGCGGCCTGCGCGCACAGCGCCCAGTTCGCGGCCCAGATGTTCGACCGAGCTCTTCATCTTGTCTTCGTAAACCTTGGTGTTGCTGCTCATTGCGGTAGTCTCCTGTTCCTTTTTATCTTGGGGCTGCGCTGCAATGCGTCTGCCCTATAATGTATGTCGGCTGCAGGCGTTTCAGCCCTCGTAAACCAGTGTGCCCACATTCTCGCCCTGCACGGCACGGGCAATGTTGTCCGGGTCGGCCAGATCGAACACGAGGATGGGCAGCTTGTTGTCGCGGCACAGAGTGGCAGCAGTGCCGTCCATGACAGCCAGCTGGTCTTCCAGCACCTTGGTAAAGGTGAGGGTATCATACTTCTTTGCGTCGGCGTACTTGTGGGGATCCTTATCGTAAACGCCATCCACCATAGTAGCCTTGAACATCACATCGGCGCTCACTTCCACAGCGCGCAGAGCGGTTGCCGTATCCGTGGAGAAGAACGGGTTGCCGGTGCCGCCGCCGAACACGGCGATCTTGCCCTCATCCATGGCGCGCAGGGCATCCTTGCGGGTAAAGGGCTGTGCCACCTGTGGCATGGTGATGGAGGTGAACACCTCGGTGGGGACACCCAGCTGTTCCAGCTTATCGGAAACAGCCAGTGCGTTCATCACGGTTGCCAGCATACCGATCTTATCGGCCAGTGTGCGCTCCATCTTGCCGCTGGAACGGCCGCGCCAGAAGTTGCCGCCGCCAACCACGATACCGATCTGTACGCCCAGCTCGTGTGCTTTCTTCACGCCGCCGCAGATCGCGTCCATGGTGGGTTCATCAAAACCCATGCCCTTTTCGCCGCCCAGTGCTTCGCCGCTGATCTTCAGAAGGATACGCTGATATTTCAATGCCATAATCCAAACACCACCTGTTTTTATCTTCCGTCAGGGCATAGGCATACCCTGACATTTTTTACTATAGCTTATTTTACAATAAAACATTCATAAAGTAAACAGGAAATCTGCGCGGAAATCCGGAAGCTTTTATGAACGGCTGCGCAGAACGCGCAGCAGTTGCTTCATTCCGGGCGGAATGCGGCGGCTTTCCACCGCTTTCTGGATGGCTTTGTTGTGGGTCCACAGATCCAGCCGCTTTTCTGTGAGCCACGGCAGCGCGGCATCCGGCTGCTTTGCCAGTGCTGTGGCAAAATACCATGCCCGCATCATATTGATATAGTATTCCGTGCTGTGCACATCGGCCACCCATTCCAGATATTCCGGCCGGAATGCATCATCCAGATAATAGCGCATCAGCATCTCCATGCCATAGCGCACGGTGTACACCTCGCCCGAATCCAGCCAGCGGCGAATGGGCACCAGCAGTTCCTTCTTGTGCTTTGCAAACACTTTGGGGCAAAAGCAGTCACAGGTGGCCCAGTTGTTGATGTAGGGCAGGAACGCTTCCGTTTCAGCCAGCGCCCTGTCGTAGTCCCGGATAAGTTCGATCAGAAACGCGTGGAGGTTGTTCTCTTCGTAGTATCCATGCGGCAGGGCCTGTAAAAACACTTCTGCCTGCGCTGTGCCTGCGAGCTGTTTTGCCAACTTGCGCAGAGCCGGAACGCGCACGCCGATCACCGTTTCCGGCGGCACGGTGGGCATCAACGCACTGTGAAAGGTGCGGTATGCTTCATCCCGCAGGGCAAACAGCTGCGCACGAATGATCTCTGCTTCCGGCTCCATCCTCTCTCCCTCCGTTCTTTTCTATTGTAGCAGAGCCGTATGGAAAAGCAAGGCCGTTCCGGCATTCTTTTCCGGTGCTTTAAGGAACATACAAAAATTGGGCTGGACATTTGTGCCGGAACATGCTATAATATCGTTCGTAAATGCGGGCATCGTACATCGGCTAGTATATCAGCCTTCCAAGCTGAGGAGGTGGGTTCGATTCCCATTGCCCGCTCCATGCAAAAAAGCGCCGTGGCCTTTTGGGTCACGGCGCTTTTGTTTTGCTTTATCGGTCCCACTTATCGCACAGGGCATTGATCTGGTCGGCAAACTTGGCAAGGTCTTTGTTTGCGCCGCCCTCGTTGTGCTCGATGACCCGCAGCAGGCGCTTGCCGGCGCTGACCAGCCGCTGGAACACACTGGCAGCACGGCTCTGGCCTTCATTAGCCTTGTGCTCAATGCGGACGCGCATGCCCTCCTGCAGGCAGACGGCTCCCTCGGCTCCGATGGCCCACTGTGCGCCGTTGTAGGGTGCACAGGCAGTGAAGCCCTGTTCCGTCAAGGTCTGCACAAAGTGGTCCTCGGTCTCATCTTCGCCGTGCATCACGAACACACGCTTTGGTTTCTGCTCAAAGGAGTTCACCCACCGCAGCAGACCTTCTCTGTCCGCATGGCCGGACATGCCGGTGAGCTGGCACAGTTCTGCCTGCACCTCAATAGGTTCACCGAACAGTTTTACCGTCGTGGCACCTTCCAGCAGGGTGCGGCCCAGCGTGCCCACCGCCTGATAGCCCACGAACAGAATGGTGCACTCCGGCCGCCACAGATTGTGCTTGAGGTGGTGGCGGATGCGGCCTGCCTCGCACATACCGCTGGCCGAGAGGATGACCTTTGGCACGCGGTCTGCATTGATCATGCGGGATTCATCACTGGTCACCGTGACGCGCAGCCCCGGGAAGGTGATCGGATCAATGCCTTTTTCCAGCAGAGCGCGGGTGTCCGCATCAAAGCAGTCCGGGTCGGTATCTTTAAAGATGCGGGTCGCCTCGATGGCAAGCGGGCTGTCAATGTACACCGGGAAGTTGCCGTGTCCCTTTACAAGGCCCTTTTCCTTGATCTCACGGATAAAGTAGAGCATCTCCTGCGTGCGGCCCACCGCAAAGCTGGGAATAACCACATTGCCGCCCCGGTCAAAGGTGCGCTGCAGGATCTTCGTCAGTTCGCTCACATAGTCCGGCTTCGGGCCGTGGCTGCGGTCGCCGTAGGTAGATTCCATAAAGGCGTAGTCCGCCTCTTTGATGTAAGCAGGATCCTTGATGATGGGCTGATCCAGATTGCCGATATCACCGGAGAATACCAGCTTGGTCGTGGTCTCACCCTCGGTGATCCAAAGCTCTATGCTGGCCGAGCCAAGCAGATGGCCCACATCCACAAAGCGGGCTTCAATGCCCGGTGCAAGCTGGAAGCGCTGCTCATAGGCCTTGCCCACAAACAGCTTCATGGCTGCTTCAGCATCCTGCACAGTATACATCGGTTCCACCGGTTCTGCGCCGGAGCGTTGGCCCTTGCGGTTTTTCCACTCCGCTTCAAATTCCTGAATATGGGCCGAGTCCCGCAGCATGATGCCGCACAGCTCCACCGTGGGGTTCGTGGCATAGATCTTGCCGCGGAAGCCGTTGCGCACCAGCAGCGGCAGCATACCGGTATGGTCGATGTGTGCATGGGTGGCCAGCACCCAGTCGATCTCGCCGGGTGCCACCGGGATGGGCTGGTTCTCGTATACGTCCTTCCCCTGCTCCATGCCGCAGTCGATCAAAAAGCGCTGCCCAGCCGCTTCGATCAAAGTGCAGCTGCCGGTGACCTCATGGTTCGCGCCCAGAAATGTGATCTTCATAAAAACACCTCCGGCTTTATTTCTTCTGTACCCTTAGTATAGCATATTCTAAAGGTACACGCCGCACAAATCGCATGGCTTTTCTCAGGCATTTTGCCGAAAGGTTGAAAAATTTTTTATACAATCTTGACAAACCACCCCTTTCTGTTATAAACTTAAACTTGTATGACGTTCGTTCGTATTTTATGAGTTTTAATAATAGAGAGGTTGAATTTTATGGTTCGTAACGATTTGCGCAACGTTGCCATTATCGCTCACGTTGACCACGGCAAGACCACCCTGGTGGACGCAATGCTGCGTCAGAGCGGCGCATTCCGCGATAATCAGGTCGTGGCTGAGCGCGTCATGGACAGCGGCGATATCGAGCGTGAGCGTGGCATTACCATTCTGGCCAAGAACTGCTCCTGCACCTACAAGGGTGTCAAGATCAATATTGTCGATACTCCGGGCCATGCCGACTTTGGCGGCGAGGTGGAGCGCGTGCTGAAGATGGTCAACGGCGTTCTGCTGCTGGTGGATGCCGCCGAGGGCTGCATGCCCCAGACCCGTTTTGTGCTGCAGAAGGCTCTGCAGCAGAACCTGAGTCTGGTGGTGGCCATCAACAAGATCGACCGCCCCGATGCCCGCATCAAGGAAGTCATCGACGAGGTTCTGTACCTGCTGATGGATCTGGGCGCTACCGATGAGCAGCTGGACTGCCCCATGCTGTTCTGCTGCGGCCGTGATGGCACCGCAAGCCTGGACCCCGATGTGCCCGGCACCGACCTGATCCCCCTGTTCGATACTCTGCTGAGCACCATCAAGCCGCCTGAGGGCGACCCCGAGGCTCCCTTCCAGATGCTGGTGTCCTCTGTGGACTACAACGACTTCGTGGGCCGCATCGGCATCGGCCGCATCCAGAACGGCGTTGCCAAGGTGGGCGAGGAAGTTGTCGTCTGTGACTGGCACAATCAGGATCTGAAGATGCGCGGCCGTCTGACCAAGCTGTACGACTTCCAGGCCAATGGCCGTCAGCCGTGCGATAATATCACCGCCGGCGATATCGTGGCATTCTCCGGCCTGCCCGATGTGACCATCGGCAATACCCTGTGCAGCCCCTCCAATGTGGAGCCGCTGCCCTTCGTGAAGATCAACGACCCCACCGTGGAAATGACCTTCTCCGTCAATGACAGCCCGCTGGCCGGCCGTGAGGGCAAATACGTCACCAGCCGCCAGATCCGCGACCGTTTGCAGAAGGAGCTGCTGAAGGATGTCGCTTTGAAGGTGGAGGATTCCGCCACCACCGATTCCTTCCGCGTTATGGGCCGTGGTGAGATGCACCTGTCCATCCTGATCGAGACCATGCGCCGTGAAGGTTATGAGCTGCAGGTCTCTCCCCCGCACGTTCTGACCAAGGTCATCGACGGCAAGACCTATGAGCCTATGGAGCATGTCGTCATCGATGTGCCCACCCAGTATCAGGGCGCTGTCATGACCGGTCTGGGCCAGCGCAAGGCTATCCTGCAGCAGATGGAATCTCTGGGCACCGACCGTGTGCGTCTGGAGTTCCGTATGCCCAGCCGCGGTCTGTTCGGCTACCGCAACCAGTTCCTGACCGATACCCACGGCGAAGGCATCATCAACCAGATCTTCGACGGTTACGATGTCTGGGCTGGCATGATTGCCAACCGCTCCACCGGTTCTCTGGTCAGCTTTGAGACCGGCGAGGCTGTCACCTACGGTCTGTTCAATGCTCAGCAGCGCGGCACCCTTCTGGTGGGCGCTGGTGAGAAGGTCTACGAGGGCATGGTCATTGGCTACACCGCTTCCGGCGAGGACGTGGATGTCAACGTCTGCAAGACCAAGCACCTGACCAACACCCGTGCATCCGGCTCCGATGATGCTCTGCGCCTGATCCCCATTAGCAAGCTCAGCCTGGAAGGCTGCCTGGAATTCCTTGCACAGGACGAGCTGCTGGAGGTCACTCCTGAAAATCTGCGCATCCGCAAGCAGATCCTGAACCACGAGCAGCGCATGAAGGCCAAGAGCAAGCTGAAATAAGCCTTTCCTTCTTTTATAATATGTACTTTACCGTCCTGCAGCGTTTCAAAACACTGCAGGACGGTTTTATTTTGCCAAAAATGATTCATTTTTTAAAAAAAGGCTTGCAAAAGGCATTCTTATGCGGTATAATATCTCTCGCAGTCACAAATGTGATCTGCCTCTTTAGCTCAGTCGGTTAGAGCACCTGACTGTTAATCAGGGTGTCGCCTGTTCGAGTCAGGCAAGAGGCGCCAGAAGAAAAGGCAATGTTCCACAGAACATTGCCTTTTTTGTTTGTCCCACACTACACCCTTTTTCTGTACAGCCATGCAGTCGTGTTTCTCCTCTGTCTTTGGGCTTCTCTGTCCCAAAAACACAGCATTCATGCGAAAAAAGCATCAAGCATAATGATTTCTTAAAATTTGACTACTTGAAGAAGATGTCACATTGTGGTATACTGCTTATAAGCTTTGGGAATTTGTATCTGTTTTTCCAAAGTCCGGCACACAGATCAAAGGGTAGGTGCTCCCTTCTTTTGATAGCAGCCGACCGGTGTTTTGTCATGGTTCTCCGCAGGACAGGACAAAGCACCGGTCTCTGTGCTGTTGTTTCAGGCTCCGGCTCTTTTCACGTTGTCAGATCTGCGGCAGGCCGCTTCTTCAAAACGCCTGCCGCTGTTTGAATAAATTTGTATATGATCAAAGGAAGCATCTATGCGTTATACCTATGTCCGGCAGCACGACACCACTGACTGTGCGGCTGCCTGCCTCGCAATGGTGTGCCTCCATTACAAAAAGGAAGTTACCATCACCCGCCTGCGCGATATGATGGGTACCGACCTGAAAGGCACGAACCTTGTTGGTTTGCAGAAAGCCGCTAATGAGTTGGGTTTCACCACTGCAGCGGTTCGCGTAGACCGTGAAAATTTCCTCAGCGATTTCTCGCTGCCCTGCATTGCGCAGGTCATCACCGATCAGGGGCTGGCCCACTTTGTGGTCGTCTTTAAAAAGACCACCATCAAAGATGACGGTGAGCGTCGTCGGCACATGCTGAAAGAAGCCGAAGCCGCCAAGGAAGATGAGAAGAACGGCAAAAAACACAAGTGCAAGGATTATGTCGTGATCGGCGACCCTGGCAGTGAGCTGAAAAAGATCTCTCTGGATGAGTTCTACAAGAACTTTACCGGTGTTCTGCTGCTGATGAACCCCACCTCGGAGTTCAAGGGCGGTAAGATCGAAAAGGGCGGCATGTTCAAGCGTTACGTCGACTTGTTGCTGCCCCAGAAAAAGCTCTTTGCCTATGCGATCCTGAGTTCTCTGATCGTTACGATCCTGGGCATTGCCTCCTCCATGTTCAACAAGATCCTGATGGACGAGGTCTTGCCATATGGCCTAGACAATCTGCTGGTCACGCTGATCCTTGTGTTCAGCATGGTCAGCATCACCAATACGCTGGTGGGCTTTGTCCGGCAGTGGGTTCTGATCCACCTATCCATCAAGATCGATATTCCGCTGATGCTGGGTTACTTCGGGCATATCTTCCGTCTGCCCATGAAGTTCTTTGCCACCCGCAAGACTGGTGATATCACCACCCGTTATTCGGATGCAAACACCATCAAATCCATCTTCACCAGCATTGCGCTGAGCCTGATCATGGATATCTCGATGGCCATTATCACCGGTATCATCCTGTTCCGCATGAATGCGATGCTCTTCTCGATCTCGCTGTTCATGGCTCTAGTCAGCATTCTGCTGGTGCTGATCTACAAGCAGCCTTACAAAAAGATCAACGAAGAGACCATGGTGCAGTCCGCTGCACTGAACAGCCAGATGATCGAAAGCCTGCGCGGCATTGAGACGGTCAAGTGCAACGCCAACGAGGATACCGAAATGGAGAACCTCGAGCGTGAGTACATCAAGAGCCTGAAGATCAGCCTGCGCTCCAGCAAGATCAGCACCACGCAGGGCCTGATTTCCTCCTTCATTTCCACCGGTTTCAGCATGCTGACCACCTATGTGGGTATCAGTCAGGTTCTGAAGGGTGAGATGACACTGGGCGGATTCATGGCCTTCAGCACGCTGTCCTCTTACTTTACTTCCCCGCTGAGCAACCTGATCGGTCTGCAGATGCAGATTCAGGAGGCCAGCATTTCCATGAAGCGTCTGGGCGAGATCATGGATTATCCCTCCGAGACGGTCGGCGACGAAGACCGCACCGATCTGGACAAGGTGGAGGGCGATATCGAGTTCAAGGATGTCACTTTCCGTTATGGCAACCGTGCCCCTGCACTGGATCACATCAGCTTTACCATTCCGGCCGGTAAAAAGGTCGCGCTGGTGGGCAGCAGCGGCAGCGGCAAATCCACGATCACCAAGCTTCTGCTCAAGTATTATGAGCCGGAAGATGGCGAGATCGACTTGAACGGTGTGAATCTGGCTGAATACACCAATGATTCTGTCCGCCGTGCAATTTCTTATGTGCCGCAGAATGTTGAGCTGTTCAGCAAGACCATTTATGATAACATCCGCGTTTCCCGTATGGACGCTACGATGGACGAAGTTAAGGAAGCAGCCAAGAAGGCAGATGCTCACGACTTTATCCGTCATCTGCCCTTGCAGTATAACACCTATCTGGAGGAAGCAGGCAACGGCCTGTCCGGCGGTGAAAAGCAGCGCATTGCGCTGGCACGCGCTTTCCTGAAAGATTCCAACCTCTACATTCTGGATGAATCCACCAGTAATCTGGACTTTGCTACGGAAAATTTGATCTTCAACATGATCTACGATCAGCTTGCAGATCGTTCCATGCTGATCGTAGCTCACCGCCTGTCCACTGTTCGTGACTGTGATCTGATCCTTGTGATGGATCACGGCAAGATCGTGGAACGCGGCACGCACGATGAGCTGCTTGCCAAGGAAGGCAAGTACTACGAGCTGTGGAACATGCAGCAGGGTATCTACCGCAGCAAAAAGGCAGAGCCCAAGCAGTCTGTCATGCAGGCCGTGGTGGAAGAGGATGACGACGGTGAGTCGATCACCTATTGATGTGTTGCAGCCGGGTGCGTACCCGGTTACATATGAAAGGGAGTCAATCATGATGGATAGCTTGATTTGACATAGTTTTGCTGTGTCAGATAAAAAAGAGCTAGAAAGACTTTCTGTTTAGTAGAAGTAGATGGTGTTATCCCGAACAGGCCCCGCCTGCTCAGGTAACTATGCCTCACTATGGTGTGCCCGGAGGCAAAATGCCTCCGGGCACATTTTATTTGCAAGATCCCTATTACTTTTATAAGTAGTAGGCGATCGGGAGCGGAGAGGAAGCTGCTCTCTGCAGCGATTTTCTCCCCTTTCTCGATTGCCTATTACTGCCTCTTCTGAGGTAAATCTGAAAAGGAACCGAGGTATTCAACATGAAAGAGATCAAAGTAGCCGAGAACAAGACCCTGAAGCTCACCAATGTGCTCTCCCGTGAGATCCATCCGGAAGAGATGGCCAGTCTGCCCGTGGTGCTGACCCAGATGCACAACTTTATCAAGAGCAACAACGCACAGCCCATTGGCCCCATTGTGCAGGCCATGGTGGTTGGTGAGGACCGTCAGATGCACCTGTACATGATGCAGCAGGCTACCCAGTTCATCGGCCAGATGGAGCAGGACTACCATATGGATGCTGTTCTGCGCGTGAAGAACTGCCTGTATGCCCACTACACCGGCCCCATGCCCGAAAGCCAGCTGGCTTCCTACAAGCTGCAGGTCCACGCTTTTGAGAATGAGCAGAAACTGACCGGCACCTCCTATACCATCTATGTCAATCAGGACGAGGATGATGCCGTGGTCGATGTCTTTATGGAGACCAAGTAATTATGACGATTAAAGTTCAGAACCTTTCGGATCTGCAGGACCGCCGCATCATGATGGAAAAAAAGCTGCCGCCTTATGGCTACGCTTTTGTCATTCTGGTGGGCATCTTCATGCTGTTTCTGGTGGTGTGGAGCACCCATACCAACCGCATTTATGTCAGCCAGAACGCAGGCACCGTGCAGGCCAGCAATAAAACCTATATCATGTCCAGTTATTCCGGCTCCATTACCGAGATGTATATTTCGGAGGGCAGCTATGTGAACGAGGGCGACCTCGTGGCCCACATCAAGAGCACGGATATCGACATGCAGCAGGATAACCTGGAAAGCCAGCTCAAGATCTACCAGACCCAGCTGGACCAGTACAACAAGCTGCTGCAGTGCGTGCAGGATGATACCAACTACTTCAGTGAGACAAACCCCGAAGATCAGCCCTACTACTATCAGTACGAGACCTACAAGAGTCAGGTCTCCCAGAAGACCTTTGATGCCACGGCCTATCAGGCTGCCGGTTACTCCGATGCTCAGATCAAGACCATGATGGAGCAGAGCCAGAGCGAAGTAGAAGCTCTGTACTACTCCACCATGCAGTCCATCTCCCAGAGCATTACCAGCGCACAGAGCAACGTGGACAACGTTCAGGCTCAGCTCGATGCCTTGAACACCGGTGCCAACGATTACTACATCTACGCCCCCACCTCCGGTGTGATCCACATGGATACTCCTTACAAAGAGGGCATGGTGCTGAGCGCAGGCTCCCCGCTGGCCACTGTTGCCAGCGAGAACGACGATCTGGAGATCGTTGCCATGGTCACCGTGAATGACCGCCCGCTGCTTCATGTGGGTGACCCGTGCAAGATCGCCATTACCGGCCTTTCGGAGTATTCCTATGGCACCCTGACCGGCACTGTAACGGCCATTGACAGTGACGTGACGGCCAGCTCCAACGCTTCCTACTATAAGATGACCATTAAGCCCGATGCCACTTATGTGGTGAGCCGCAGCGGCGACAAGGTGGATCTTTCCAACGGCATGAGCGTTACTGCCCGCGTGGAGTACGATCAGGTCACCTATTTCGAGTACGCAATGGAAGCCCTGGGCGTTCTGTTCCGCTAAACCGGAGCTGTGCTGACTGCCAGCCGCCGTTATATCACCCAAAGAGGTACACTTACTATGAAATCAACCGCAAAAAAACTGGCCGTCTGTGCGGCAGCGCTCTGCCTGCTGGCCTGCGGCACAGCTGTGTCTGCGGCCGCAGCAAGCCCTGTCTCCGGCCTTGCCCTGAGCGGCGTTGCCATGCCGTGGGATCAGGACGTGCCTGCCGAAAGCATTGAGGCCGGCAGCTATACCGCCAACATGCTGCTGGGTTCCTCTCAGCAGCTGTCTCCTGTGGTGCGTCCGCGCAACTCTACCGACTCGGTTGTCTTTATCTCGGACGATACTTCCATCCTGACCGTGAGCAACTCCGGTGTCGTGCAGGCTGTGGGCGTAGGTACCACCCGCATCACCGCTGCCGCAGGCAACCAGATCTGTGCCTACACCATCGTTGTCTCCATGGATTCTTCCATGATCGTTACCGAGATGGACCTTTCCCTTTCCTCCAACACCATCTATGTTGGCAACTCGGTCTCGGCACAGCTGCAGGTGCGGCCTACTTCGGCTTCCAACTATGCCACCGTCGCCCTGACCTCTTCCAATGAGAAGGTCGCCACGGTGAACAATTTCGGCCGTGTTACCGGCATTGCCCCCGGCACCGCCACCATTACCGCTACCTGCGGTTCGGTGACTGCTACCACCAATGTCACGGTCATGAGTATTCCCAACTCCAGCACCGGCACCGCCAGCACTGGTTCTTCCAACAGCGGTCAGGTCGTCACGGTGAATCCTTCCTACGTTGTGCTCAAGCCCGGTGCCACCCGCACCCTGACCGCCAGTGTCAAGCCTTCTTCCGCTTCCCAGAAGTTCACCTATAAGTCCGCCAACAGCAACATTGCCACGGTCAGCCCCAGCGGCGTGATCACAGCTGTGGGCACCGGCGCTACTTCCATTACCGTTTCCAACGGCACTGCATCCGCCATGGTCACGGTCATCGTCAACCGTTCGGCTGCATCTTCTTCCGATAATTCTTCGGACAGCAGCTCCACCGAACCGGATAACGATGCTCCCATCGAGATCGATCCCGTTGTGCAGGCCATTCAGGACAGTGAGGACAACGAGATCGTTTTCACACAGGCCGAGGTGCCTACCGTGACCGGTGATATCCTCAATGCGCTGCGCACCACCGGCAAGACCCTGTGCGTGGTGGGCGATGGCTACACCATGCAGATTGCAGGCAGCGGTGTCAAGAGCACCACCAGTGAGCTGGACACCATGCTCATCCTGACTGAGTCCGATCAGGGCATCGAGTTTGAGCTGGACAAGGGCAAGGCTCTTCCCTGCTCGGTGCGCATCGATCTGGATGTGAGCACCTATACCCGCCTGTATCTGTACAACACCGTCTCCAACAAGTGGCAGTACCTGAACAGCTACACCGACGGCATCATCACTGCCGATACTGCAGGCCGTTATCTGCTGACCAACCAGAACCTGAAATTTGCCAATATCAACTGGACCTTCTTCATTGCCGGTGGTGTTGTAGTGGTTCTGATCGGCATTGCATATGTTGTGCTGAAAAAGCGCTACTGGTTCTGGTAATTTTCAAAACCACTCTTTCATGAAACAGTAAGACCCTCTCTGAGTGTGATATGCTCCCCCTAGAGTAGACAGAGTAAAACAAAAACTCTGCGTACTCTGGGGGTATTTTTATATCAAGAAAGAACAATCACTTTTGCACAAAAAATTCGCCGTTTCCTTGTGGAAACGGCGAACAAAAACTTATATTATTTCTCTGTCTACTTGACGGAGCGCACTTCAATGGAACGCCTGGGCTTTGTTTGCATTATGATGTCTGCCTTCGTTACTTTTCAATGGGCTGCGAGGGCTTCCAGCCCTTGTAGTTCTCGTAGCGGCTCTCGCGGATCTTGGTGTGGGACCAGATCTCGTCCGCAGTTGGCTGCCAGTTGGCTGCATAGTTCTTGCACTTCTCGCACAGGTGCTCCACGCTCTCCGGCGACTGCAGGTCGGTGCTGTGGGCACCGGTCTCGTGCACCATCTTCTGCAGCAGTTCGGGGTTTTCCAGCATCGGGCAGGGACGCAGATGGTTCTTGTTGAAGGGCTGGCCGTTGTGATAAGCCATGAACAGCGGGCTGTGCAGAATTTCCAGAATGCTCTGGTCGTGGATATTGGCATTGGAGTAGTGGATGAACACGCACGGCTCTGCGTCACCGGCAGAGTTGATGTGGAAGTAGTTGCGTCCGCCGGCAATACAGCCGCCCACGAACTCGCCATCGTTCTGGAAATCCATCGGGTAGAACGGGATATCGCACTTTTCCGAGCGCAGATAGCGGATGCGGTCGATCATATATTTGCGCTGCTCCGGGGTAGGCATCAGTTCCGGTGCTGCCTCGTTGCCCACGGGCATGTAGTGGAAGTAGAAGCCGAAGTGTGCACCCTTCTCGCACAGGAAACGCATGAACTCATCGTTGGTAACAGCTTCGATGTTATCGCGGGTGTAGCAGATGGACGTGCCGAACACGATGCCGTGCTCCTTGAGCAGATCCATAGCATGCATAACAGCGGCATAGTGCCCCTCACCGCGGCGGGCATCGTTGGTCTCCGGGGTGCCCTCGATGGACAGCATGAAGGCAATGTTGCCCAGACGCACCACCTCTTTGCAGAACGGCTCATCGATGAGGGTGGAGTTGGTGTAGATGGCAAACTGCACATCGTTGTGCTTCTCGGCCAGCTTCAGGATATCAGCCTTACGCACCAGCGGCTCGCCGCCGGTCAGCATGTACAGGTACACGCCCAGCTCCTTGCCCTCGGTAACGATCTTGTCCATATCCTCAAAGCTGAGGTTGTTCTTGTTGCCATACTCGCCAGCCCAGCAGCCCACGCAGTGCATATTGCAGGCGGAAGTGGGGTCGAACAGGATCAGCCAGGGGATGTTGCACTGATACTTCACGCGGTTCTCGCGGATGGTCTTGGTGCCGCGGAAGAAAGCCTCGTATCCCAGATTCAGCGCCATAGTGCGGGCCACGTTGGGGTCGGTCTGATCCAGCACACAGTTGATGAGCTTGGACCATTTGCTGTCGGGGTCGGTCAGGGTCTGTCTGGCGTGTTCGTAGGCTTCATCGCTGAACGAACTGCCATAGAACTGCTTTGCGACATCCACCAGCTGTCCCACGGTTTTCTGACGGTCTTTATCGGCATGAGAAAGCACCACGTCCACCATTTTACCAACGGCAGCACGCTGCATTTTATGAGTCAGGCTCTCAACAGAAGTATTCATTATCCTTTTCCTCCAAACGGTATTTTTCGGAAATCTCTTTTTCTATTTCTATGCCATTACTCTACCATTCTATCCCACAAGTTACCATAAACAGAAAAAGCGCCGTGATAGAAAACCCATCACGGCGCGGATTATGATAAAATTTTGTCGTTCTTCCGGTTCAACCGTCCTGTTCCAGATGGATCTTATTGCTGGCAAGGCGGCATAACGCGCGGCGCAGATCGCCCTGCAGCATCCGTCCCATACGTTCTACCATCACAGCGGGCTCGGTCTTCATATCCCGGCGGATCCATTCCAGCACCACGCCCACCAGCGCATATTTGTAAAAATCCACCACAAACTGCTTGTCATCGTCCTGCACGGTGATGTCGCGGCATTCGCGATCCGCAAATTCCTTCAGCATGGAGTCCAGAAGTTTGTACAGATACTGCTCCACCTGTTCACGACCCACAGAGCGGTATACGTTCAGTACCAGTGCTTTGTTATCCCGGATCTGGTGCAGGATGTCCAGAAATGCTTCGGTCCATGTATCAAAGCTCTGGCGGCCTTCCATCGTCTTGGCCGCATCTTCCATCAGGATCCAGTCCACCAGATCGTAAATATCCTTAAAGTGGTAGTAGAAGGTCATGCGGTTCACGCCGCAGTCCTCGGTGATATCGTTGATTGTGATTTTATTGAGGGGCTTTTCCAGCAGCAACTTTTTCAGCGATGCTTCCAGTGCCCGCTTCGTTGTTTGTGACACAAAGACCTTCCTTTCCCGACCGTAGAAATTTTTCCTGCTGCGTACGGCGATTGGCAGCTTTATACATTATAATACCGCAAAAGCCGTCCCGATTGCAAGCGTTAATTCTGTCCATTTTGTAAACAAAGAATCTTCCTGCGTTTTCACTCCGGCAGTTTCTCGCTTCAAAAGCCGTTTCTCAGCCCCCTAAACCCCTTCCGGCGGTGCGCAATGCCTGCAAAAGCGGCTTCTTCCGGCAAAAAAGCGGAAAAGGCCCTTGATTTTATATTCCTCTACGCTTAGAATGGGAGCAGACGGCTGTGATTGAAGTGCCGTTTTGAGGGAGGGTACAAACTATGATGGATACCATTGGTTTTCTGGGCTGCGGCAACATGGGTGGAGCCATCGCCCGTGCCGTTTGCAAAGCTGTTGACCCTAAGAAAGTTTTTCTGGCAAACCGCACTGTGGCCAAGGCACAGGCACTGGCCAAAGAACTGGGCTGCAAAACAGCCACCAATGCCGAGGTGGCCGGTGACTGCGACCTGATCTTTCTGGCGGTAAAGCCCCAGATGATGGAAGCTCTGCTCCAGCCGCTCAAGTTCACCTTTGACGAGCGCCCCAGCCGTTTTGTGCTGTGCAGCATGGCGGCGGGCCTTTCGATCGCCCGCATTCAGGAGATGGCCGGTGAGGACTTTCCTGTGATCCGCATCATGCCCAACACCCCGGCTTCTGTGGGCGAGGGTATGATCCAGTACTGTTCCAGCAATGTCACCGCTGAGGAAGAAGAAGCCTTCCTCAGGATCATGGCTCCTGCGGGCCGTCTGGACGCCGTGCCGGAAAGTCTGATCGATGCCGCCAGCTGCGTTTCCGGCTGCGGCCCGGCATGGGTGTACCAGTTTATTGAGGCTCTGGCTGATGGCGGCGTGGCCTGCGGCCTGCCCCGCGCCAAAGCGCAGGAATATGCCGCGCAGATGGTTCTGGGCAGCGCAAAGCTGGTGCTGGAAAGCGGAAAGCATCCCGGCGAACTCAAGGATGCTGTGTGCAGCCCCGGCGGCAGCACCATTCAGGGCGTGCGCGTGCTGGAAGAGCACGGCCTGCGCGGTGCGGTGATGGATGCCGTGATCGCCTCGTACAATAAGACAAAGGAAATGGGAAAGGGTTAAGGATATCATGCGCATCGTTGTAAAAGTAGGCACTTCTACTCTGGCATACGCCACCGGACGGCTGAACATCCGCCACACGGAACAGCTGGTCAAGGTGCTCAGCGACCTGAAAAACGAGGGCCATGAGGTCATTCTGGTGTCCTCCGGTGCCATTGGCATGGGCGTGGGCAAGCTCTCACTGCCAACCCGCCCAAAGGACACCACCACCAAGCAGGCCTGCGCCGCTGTGGGCCAGTGTGAGCTGATGTACACCTACGACCGGCTGTTCAACGCCTACAATCACACCGTGGCGCAGATCCTGCTCACCGGCGTGGACGTGGAGCACACCGAACGCCGCGTGAACTTTCAGAACACCCTGTCCCGCCTGCTGGAGCTGGGTGCCCTGCCCATCATCAACGAAAACGACACCGTTGCTACCGATGAGATTACCTCCATTGGCGACAACGACACGCTGGCGGCCATCGTGGCCTGCTGCGCCAAGGCTGACCTGTTGGTGCTGCTGAGTGACATCGACGGCCTGTACACCGCCAATCCCCACACCCACACGGATGCAAAGCTCATCCCGCTGGTGGAAGAGATCACCCCCGAGGTGATGGCTCTGGCCGATGGTGCCGGTTCGGCCCTTGGCACCGGCGGCATGGCCACCAAGCTGCGCGCTGCCCGCATGGTAACGGGCAGCGGTGCCGATATGGTCATTGCCAACGGCGCACACCCGGAGCTTTTGTACGACATTGCCGCAGGCAGATCCGCAGGCACCCGCTTTGCGGCCCGCAAGGAGGACTGAACACATGACCACACAGGAAATTCTGGAAGCCGCCCGCAGCGCCAAAAGTGCCCTTGCGCTGGCCGATAACACCGCCCGCAACGCGGCCCTGCTGGGCATGGCAGATGCGCTGTGCAGCGCAGACGATCAGGCGGCCATCCTTGCCGCCAACGCTGAGGACATGGCTGCTGCCAAAGGGCACATCAGCGATGTGATGCTGGATCGTTTGGCCCTGACCGCACCGCGCATTGAAGCCATGGCGCAGGGCATCCGGGAGGTATCTTCCCTGCCCGACCCGGTGGGCCGGGTGCTGAACCGGGTGGAGCGCCCCAACGGGCTTGTCATTGAAAAGACGGCTGTGCCCATGGGTGTGATCGCCATTATCTACGAGAGCCGCCCCAATGTGACCAGCGATGCCGCTGCCCTTGCCATCAAAAGCGGCAATGCCTGCATCCTGCGCTGCGGCAAGGAGGCCTGGCGCAGTGCCAACGCTATCGTCACCGTTCTGCGGCAGGGCCTGAAAAAAGCCGGTCTGCCCGAGACAGCGGTCTGCCTGATCGAGGACACCACCCACGCTTCTGCCAACGCTCTGATGACCGCTGTAGGCTATGTGGATCTGCTGATCCCGCGCGGCGGTGCCGGGCTGATCCGTGCCTGCGTTCAGAACGCCAAGGTCCCCTGCATCCAGACCGGCACCGGCATCTGCCATGTGTACGTAGACGACACCGCCGATCTGGACAAAGCTCTGGACATCATCGAGAACGCAAAAGCCAGCCGCCCCAGCGTCTGCAACGCCGAGGAGGTGTGCCTTGTGCACTCTGCCATTGCCGGGGAGTTCCTGCCCCGTCTGGCCCGGCGCCTTGGCCCGGACCGCATTGCAAAGGGTCTGCATCCGGTAGAGCTTCGTCTTGATAAGCGCGCAGCCTCCATCATCTCCGGCACCCCTGCCGGAGAAAAGGACTTTGACACCGAATTTCTGGACTACATCCTCGCGGTCAAGGTCGTGGACAGCGTGGAGGAGGCCATCGGGCATATTGCTGAGCACTCCACCGGCCACAGCGAGGCCATTCTGACCCAGACACAGGCCCATGCCGACCTGTTCACTGCCGCAGTGGACAGCGCCGCCGTGTATGTGAACTGTTCCACCCGCTTTACGGATGGCGGTGAATTCGGCCTTGGGTGCGAAATGGGCATTTCCACCCAGAAACTCCACGCCCGTGGCCCCATGGGACTGGCCGAGCTGTGCAGCTACAAGTATATCATCCACGGCAATGGTCAGATCCGCTAAAGCCCGCTGAACCCACCTTTCCAGTGCGGAAATCGGGAGTGAGCGTTTTCTCCATAATATTCATAATTTAGAAACGAAACTGAAAAGCTTTTTCCGAAACAGGCTGGTGCGATTTGCGCCAGCCTGTATTTTTGTTTTATTCCCATGAAATGTTCTTTCAGCAAAGACAAAAACTGAATTATGTTTTCAATCTGCCTTTCCTGTTTGCTCATTGATATGGATGATTGTATCCCAGTTTTCTGCACTTCTCACAAAGATATAGTCTTACTTTCTCCATTTTGTTTTGTAAAAAGTACAAGAGCCCCCTTGACAACCCCTATTTCGATGCGGTAAAACTATATTGGAAAACTTGATAACGATTTCACTTCATTTCACTTTTCAATGAGAAAGTTGTTCGTCACACACAACACTATACTTGGAACAAAGGAGAGAGCAATATGACGATCGCCATTCTTGCACACGATTCCCGCAAAGAGCTTGCACTGCAGTTCTGCACTGCTTACAGTGCCATTTTGTCCAAAAACACAGTCATTGCTACCGGTACCACCGGACGGATGCTGGCGCAGACTACCGGCCTGCCCGTGCACTGTTATCTCTCCGGACGCTTGGGCGGTGTGCAACAGATCACTTCCCGCATTGCGTGCGACGAAGTGGATCTGGTGTTGTTCTTCCGTGACCCGCTGAAAGCGGATGCCGCCAGCATCACCGAGCAGAATCTGCTCCGCCTGTGCGATATGCACAGCGTACCCATTGCCACCAACATTGCCACCGCCGAGGTCTTGCTGCGCGGTATGGATCAGGGCGACCTGGACTACCGCGAGGGGATGCATCCCGCTCTTGTGGAGCCAATGCCCACCGTGCAGCGCCACGCCGTGTGATGAATCGTGTATAGAGTATCGGGAAAGAGACAACGCCGCAGGAAACTTCCTGCGGCGCTGTTGTTTTTTGTTTTGCTTTTATTTCAGTAAAGCCTGCAGCTTTTCCAGCCGGCGGACGGCTTCGTCCAGCACATCGGTGCCGCGGGCAAAGTGCATCCGGATCAGGTGGTTCACCGGCTCCCGGAAGAAGCTGGAGCCAGGCACAGCGGCCACGCCCACTTCCCGGATCATCCACTCACAGAACTGCAGGTCGGTCCAGCCCTTGAACTGGGGCAGCGCCAGAAAATCGGAAATATCGATCATCACAAAATAGGTGCCCTGCGGAACATTGTGCTTCAGCCCCACACGGTCCAGTCCGGCCAGAAAATGATCGCGTTTTTCGGTGTAAAGGGCCTGCAGCTCTTCGTAATAGCTGGCGGGCATCTCCAAACCGGCCACAGCGGCCTCCTGCAGGGGTGCAGCCGCACCCACAGTGAGGAAGTCGTGCACCTTGCGCGCGCCCTCAATGACCTCTGCGGGTCCGATCAGATAGCCCAGACGCCAGCCCGTGATGGAGTAAGTCTTGGAGAGCGAGTTGCAGGTGATGGTGTGCTCAAACATGCCGGGCAGGCTTGCCATGCAGATATGCTCTGCGGGCGCATAGATGATATGCTCGTACACCTCATCCGTCACCACAAAGGCATCGTACTGGATGGCCAGCTTTGCAATGGCTTCCAGCTCGTCGCGGCGGAACACCTTGCCGCAGGGATTGGAGGGGTTGCACAGGATCAGCGCCTTGGCACCCTCGGCAAAGCCCTTTTCGATCAGGCTGATGTCAAACTCATAGGTGGGCGGCACCAGCGGGATATAGATGGGTTCCGCGCCCGAAAGAATGGCATCGGCACCGTAGTTCTCGTAGAACGGTGAGAAGATCATCACCTTGTCGCCGGGGTTGCAGATGGTCATCATGGCGGCCATCATGGCCTCAGTGCCGCCGCAGGTCACGCAGATCTCGGTGTTGGGGTCTACTTCGTGGTGCAGGGCAGGGCTGGTCTTTTTTGCCAGCGCCTCGCGGAAGTTTTGCGCGCCAAAGGTCACAGCGTACTGGTGCGGGCCTTTGTAAGCTGTTTCGGCCAGAGCGTCCAGCAGCTGCTTCGGCGGGTCAAAATCCGGGAAGCCCTGCGAGAGGTTGATGGAGTCGTACTGATTGTTGATGCGGGTCATGCGGCGGATGACAGAATCCGTGAAGGTACCCACACGGTCACTTAAAACAGGCATGCGCTCTCCCCTTTTCAGCCCTTAAAATAAGCCTTCTGGATGGCCAGCAGCACGCCTGCACGGCTGGCAGCAAAGTTCAGACCGCCCTGCAGGTAGCAGGTGTACGGCTCACGCAGCGGGCCGTCGCAGGAAAGCTCGATGGTGCTGCCCTGTGTAAAGCTGCCGCTTGCCATGACCACCTCATCGGTATAGCCCGGCTCCGGAGAAGGTTCCGGGGCGGCATAGCTGTCCACGGGACTTGCAGCCTGAATACCCTGACAGAAGCCGATGAGCGCATCCGCAGTGCCTGCATCAAAGCAGGTGACGATATCGTTGTGGTCGTCGCAGTAGCGCGGCACTGGATTCTTGCCCAGCAGCTCCAGCATACACTGGGCGTAAATGGCGGTCTTGATGGCCTCGCACACCACGCCGGGCGCGTAGTAGAAGCCCAGATACATATCACGGGGCGTTTCCAGCGTGCAGCCCAGATCCTTGCCGAGACCGGGCGCATTCAGGCGGTAAGCGCACAGCTCCACAAGGTCTTTGCGGCCCGCAATGTAGCCGCCGGTGGGAGCGATGCCGCCGCCGGGGTTCTTGATCAGGCTACCCACCACAAGGTCTGCGCCCATCTGACAGGGTTCCTGCGTCTGGGTGAACTCGCCGTAGCAGTTATCCACAAAAATAATGATGTCCGGGTTTGCGGCGCGGGCGGTATCCGCAATTTTTCGGATCGTTTCCAGATCAAAGGCATTGCGCTGCAGATAGCCGCGGCTGCGCTGGATGTGGCACACCTTTGCACCGGGGGCCTTTTGGGCGATCAGGTCATAATCCGGGGTGAAGTCGGCTTTCAGCGGAGCTTCATCGTACCGGATGCCGTAATCCATCAGGGTGCCGGTGCCCCTGCCCTTGCCGTCCAGACCGATCACACCTTCCAGCGTATCGTAGGGACGGCCGGTGGCAGCCAGCAGGGTGTCCCCCGCCCGCAGCAGGCCGAACAGCGCCACAGCCAGCGTGTGGGTGCCGCTCTGGAACTGGCTGCGTACGAGGGCATCCTCTGCGCCCATCACCTCGGCAAAGATCTGCTCCAGCTTTGCGCGGCCGGTATCCCACAGGCCGTAGCCGGTGGTGCCCAGCATATCGGTGGAGGACATCTGGGTATCCGCAAAGGCTTTCAGCATTTTGAGCTGGTTAAAATCGCGGATCTCCTCCATATGGCGGAAGTAGGGCTGGCACAGCTCCATAGCCTTTTCGTCCAGCGCCAGAACTTCGGGTTTGTAATTGAAAAAGTGGTTCAGCATTGACATTATAATGGTTCCTTAATTTATGATTTGGGATAAAGCTTACATGAATTGACGCGTCAGCCGACAAACTACGATGGCACATAACGAATATACTCCGCAAGCTTTTCAAAGCCAAGCCGGGTATAAAAGTGCACCCGCTCCGGGCTGCAGAGAAACACCGGGTGCTCCCCCTTGGCGGCAAGCTCGTTCGCCATCTGCACAATGAGCCGCCCGCCGATGCCCTTGCCCCGCAAAGGCTGGGCTGTCTGCCCGCAGGCCATGTAGGCCTGCCTGTTCGCAAGGGCATAGGCCCCTACCGTGCAGATCGTTTCACTCCCCTGCCGCAGCGCCCACACAAGAGCTTTGCCGCGGGTGCGCTTTGTGCAAAGCTCGGAGTAAAAGTCCTCCTGCTTTGCCGTATCCGCCGGGTAGAGCGCCTGTGCCACATCCATGGCAGAGGGTTTTCTGTCAAGGGTCAGTCCGGCCCAGATCGTCTCGTCTGCAGCGGGCAGCGGCAGAGCCTTGCCGGGTGCAAAGCCGAATACGGTCAGCGTTTCAGCTTTGCACCACCCGGCAGGCGGTGGGCATTCGTTTTCGTCTAAAATGATGCTCTCACACCCGCAGAAAGCCAGAAAGCTGGCCAGCTCTTCCGGGTTTGCGTGCCCTGCTGCCCATGCGGTGCTGCCGCTGAGTTCCAGTGCCAGTGTAGGTCCTGCGTAGAATCGCCACGGCTGGCTTTTGCTAAAAAGGGCAAGATCCAGCGGCAGGGTCGCCCCCAGCACCCATTTCCCCCGGGAGGCATTTAAAAAGCGGGCGCGGTGGGCTTTTGTGCTGATCTGCGCGATCACTTCAGCTCGTTGACGATCTTCTTGAACTCGCGGCCGCGCACCTCAAAGTTGGGGTACAGGTCAAACGATGCGCTGGCCGGGGACAGGATGATGATGTCACCGGGCTTTGCGCAGGCACGGGCCAGCTCCACAGCGTGCTGCATGTTGTCGGCGTGCTGGATGGGCAGCTCTGCTTCGTTGAAGTTCGGGTCCTCGCGCACAGCCTTTTCGATGCGGGGGCCGGTGGCACCCATCAGCACAAGGTTCTTCACGTGGGCCACCACTTCCGGTGCCAGCGGCTCATAGGGAATGTGCTTGTCGTAGCCGCCAGCGATCAGAATGACCTTCTGGTTAAAGCTGCGCAGACCGGCAATGGTGCGCGTCGGGCTGGTGCCGATGGAGTCGTTGTAGTACAGCACGCCGTCCAGCGTGCGCACCGGCTCAATGCGGTGCTCCACACCGGTAAAGGTGCTGCCCACCTTCTGGATGGCTTCCACGGGCACCTCGCCCCACACGGCAGCGGCAGCAGCCAGCAGGTTTTCAATGTTGTGCAGGCCGCGCAGCTTCACGTCTTTCTGGGCCAGGAAGGGGGTCACAACGCCATCCTCGGCCATGCAGAGCATGTTGTCCTCCTTGCGCAGGAAGGCACCGTTGTCGGTATCGTGCAGGCGGGTGAACCACACCTGCTTGCCCTTGCAGTCGGACTGCATGGAACGGCTGATCTCATTCTCATAGCCCAGCACAGCGCGGCAGGGCTGCTTCTGGTACAGCAGGATGTTGCGCTTGGCATCAATGTACTCCTGCATGTCCTTGTGGTGGTCCAGATGGTTGGGGGTGACATTGGTCACCACGGCAATGTTGGGGCTGGAATGCATGCTGATGAGCTGGAAGCTGGAAAGCTCCACCACAGCCACATCCTCGGGAGCCACCTCGGGCAGCATGGGCAGCAGAGCTGCGCCGATGTTGCCGCCCAGATGCACCTTACGGCCTGCGGCCTCGTAGAACTTGGAGATCAGGGTAGTGGTGGTGGTCTTGCCGTCGGAGCCGGTCACGGCTACGATCTCGCAGGGGCAGAAGTCGAAGAACAACTCCACCTCACTGGTGACCATGGTGCCTGCGGCCATGGCATCCTGCAGGGGCTTTTCAAAGTAGCCCACAAAGCCCGGGGTGCGCATGATGATATCCTGACCCTTGAAGCCATCCAGATAGTTTTCGCCCAGGCTCAGGTCAATGCCCAGCTCCTTGATGGTTGCAGCGTAATCGCCAAAGTCCTCCACGCTCTTTTTCTGGTCGCACAGGGTCACATGGGCACCCAGCTCCACAAACTCCTTGATCAGGGTCTTGTGGCTGACACCGGCACCAATGAAGGCCACTTTTTTGCCTTTGATGAGTTCAATCAGTTTCTGCTGATCCTTCTGCATAAAAACAGTTCCTCCTCCATAATATCGTATTCAGAACGCACCTCAAAACGGGTGCAGAGATGTTTCGCTGTACCATTATAGTCCATTTAGCCGCAATTGGCAACGGAAAAACGCCCTTTTTGCCCCAAAAAGTAAGGTAAATTCACAATTCTGCAATTGTATTTTGCCGCTGTTTCTGCTACACTTGTCGAAGTAGAGTGCTTTTTGTATACAAGAAGCCTTTTTTCGCAAATACCATAGAATGAGGTCATCCCCTTGAAACAGTTCTTCCGTATTACCGCAGCAGTGCTTGCTGCTGCGTTCCTGCTTGCGCTCACCGGCTGCGGCAGCAGTTCCAGTGCGCCAAGCTTTACATGGTTCGTGGATACCATTCCCGCAAACCTCGACCCGCAGGTGGCTTCTGCTGCCCCGGACGTGATCGCCTGCGAGAACCTTTACAGCGGGCTTGTCCGCAAAAAAGCGGATGGCGAGATCGTGCCCGATCTGTCCGAGAGCTGGACGATCTCCTCCGATGGCAAGACCTACACCTTCCAGATCAAGGACGGCCTGACCTACAAGGCCGTCAAGGGCGCTTCCACGGATCACACCATCACTGCCGAGGACTTTGTGTTTGCATTTCGGCGCATATTCCAGCCGCAGACAAATTCCCCTTATGCCGTGGAGTTTGCCGCCCTTGAGAACAGTGCTGCCGTGCTGGCTGGCACAGCCGATGCCAGCACGCTGGGCGTTTCGGCCGCCGGCCCGCTGACGCTGGTGTTCCGCCTGAGTGAAAAGGACGACAACTTCCTTGCCAAGCTCACCCTGCCCGGTGCCATGCCCTGCGATGAAGCATTTTTTGAGAGCACCCGCGGCACCTACGGTCTGACCGCCAAGACCACCCTTTCCAGCGGCAGCTTCTATCTTTACAACTGGACGGCCAGCGGCCTGTTCCTGCACCGGGATGTCTCCTCCCCCATGATCGGCAGCCTGCGTCTGGTGCAGAACACCGGCAGCACCGGCAAGAGCGCCGCCCAGCTCATTGCAGACGAAAAATGCTCCGCCGCGCTGGACGACACCGGCGAGGATACCTCGCTGCAGTCGGTGGATTACTCCGACACCACCTGGGCACTGCTGTTCAACAGCGCCGAAGATTCTGTGTTTGCCGATCAGGAACTGCGGCAGGCGCTTGCCGGCATCGCCCGGGAGAATGTGGATGTGCCCTCTTCCGGTCTGTACACCGCTGCCGAGGGTCTTGTGCCCACCGGCCTTTCCGTGGACGGCATCGATTACCGCAAGTCTGCCAGGAACCCGCTGCCCACCATCACCGACCCCCGTACATTGTACCTGAATGCACGGCAGGGCATGGCCAGCTCGGATTTTTCCGGCGTGACCATCCTGCTGCCGAAGGAAGCCGGCCTGACCGAACTGGCCGAGCAGATCAACGGCGCATGGCAGAAGGACTGCTCCCTTTTCTTCTCGGTGGAAGAGGTTCCGCAGGAGGAGTTCGACAAACGCCTTGCAGCGGGCAGCTACACCATTGCGCTGGCTCCCATCCGCGCCGAAGGCGGCAGCGTATACCAGATGCTGCAGCAGTTCACGGCCGAGGGCGGCGGCCTGACCGGCTGGTCCGACCCCATCTACTCTCAGCGTCTGGCTGAGAGTGCCCAGCAGACCGGCAGCGCCCGCTGTGCCCTGCTGGCCGATTGTGAGCGCCAGCTGCTGGAAGGCTGCGCCGTGGTGCCGCTGCTGGGCCAGAACAGGCGTCTGCTGGTGGCGGACGGCATCACCGGCCTTGTGTTCGACCCCTTCACGCCGGTGCTGGACCTGACCGATGCCCAGAAAAACTGACATTCTCCGGCCCTTGACAATCCCGTCCCTCTTTGCTACAATAAATGAGCAACTTGCAGGGTTAGCTCATCCGGTAGAGCGGCTGCTTCCCAAGCAGCAGGCGGCGGGTTCGGGTCCCGTACCCTGCTCCAAAAACAAACGGCAAACCGTGGAATATCGGTTTGCCGTTTTTGCTTACAGCCACTCCCTGCAAAATACGAAAGGACTCTGCCATGATCTTTGTTCCCCTGCTGCATTACTTCAAATGCAAAAATTCCTACAGCGGCAACGAATACGGCCTGCGATACCGGATGATTCCCGGCAAGCGCACCGTGCCGGACCCGGACGGCGGCGAGGGTGCCGTAAAGGAGGAAAGCATCCTCACCGTGGACTACTGGCCGGACCCCTGGACCATTGAAAAGACCGACCCTGCCCTGCGGGTGCAGAAGGTGTTTCCGCTCACCGACGAGGGCCGGGAGGCCACAGCCGCTTTTTTGCAGGACGCGTTCAATGCCGATCCTGACCGCTGGAAAAACTGTCCCAGCATGATGGACAGCGACCCGTGGGAGCCGCCTGCTGCCGAAGCCGAGCCGGACAAGCCGAAGGAATAAAACATGATCTATCGTTTAAAAGAACTCAAGGGCGATACCATTGCAGTGCCGCAGCTGGTGTTTTCCAAACTGGGCATCGCCGAAGAATACAATGTGCGCGTGGCTCTGTATGTGCTGGCGACCGGCATCACCGACCCGGACAAGATCTGTGCCGACCTCAAGTTGCGCAGCCGCATCAGCGCCGAGAGCGCCCTCTCCTTCTGGGCAGGCGCTGGCCTGCTGGAGCGGTACGAAGAGAACGCTGCACCGGGCGAGGAACCCAGCGCCCCCGCACCCATGACCTGGGCCGAGATCGCTGCGGCCAGCCGCACCGACCCCATGATCTCCAGCCTGATCGACTGCGCACAGACCGGCTTTGCCCGTCCGCTGACCCACAGAGAGATGGAAAAGCTGGTCAACCTTTATATGCAGGAGGGCTTTGCGCCGGAGACCGTGATGCTGTGCACCGCCTACGTTGCCAGCACCGGCCGCAGCACCATGGCCGCCGTAGTGCATGAGCTGAAGGTGTGGCGCACCGAGGGCGTGGAGACCGGTGAGCAGGCCGATGCCCACCTCAAACTGCTGGCACTGCGCCAGAGCCGCGAGCAGTATGTCAGCGGCCTTCTGAACATCCCGGAAAGCGAGCTGACCCTTGGCGGGCGCAAGGCCATTGCACGCTGGTACGAGGTTTACGGCTACGACGATGCCATGGTGCAGGAAGCTGCCGTGCAGGCCGGGGCCAAGCGCGACCTGTGGTACTGGAACAGTATCCTCAAAACATGGAACGCCAAGGGCCTGCGCACCGTGCACGATGTGCGCAGCCCGGTGGCTACTGCAGGCGCAAGCCGAAACCTCCGGGTAGACCGCGAAGCCCCCAGCGGCAACGATTTCCTCAAGAACGCTGCCCGCCGCCGTCCGTTGAAAAAGAAGCCGGAATAAGGAGGAACCATGCGTACCAAAAATGAACTGTATCAGGAAGCCATGCGCACCGTGGCCGCCCGGCGGCAGATGGCCAGAGCCAGAGCCGAGGATGCCCGCGCCGAAGCCGAAGCCGCCATTCCCGCCCTGCGCCATGCAGAAGAAGAGGTGCGGGTGCGGGGCATCCGCTGCGCACTGGCCGGTGCTGCGGGCAAGGACCGCACCGAAGCTGCCGCCGCCCTTGCCGATGCAAAGCAGAAGCTGACCGCCCTGCTGGCACAAAGCGGACGGCCCGCTGATGCACTGGAGCCGCGCTTTGTCTGCCCCAAATGTCAGGACACCGGCAGCGTGAATGGCCGCACCTGTGAGTGCGTGCACAAGGTGATGCAGCAGCTGCGCCGCAAGGAGATCGAGGCGCTGTCCAGCCTGTCCATTGCAAGCTTTGACACCATGGAGCTGCGCTATTACCCGAACCGTGCCGATGAAAAGGTGGGCGGTTCCATCCGCCCTTACATGGCCGATATGCTGGCAGACCTGCGCAGCTACGCGGAAGAGTTTGACCACCACAGCGAGAGCCTGATGCTGTTTGGCAATGCGGGCCTTGGCAAGACCCACGCGGCCCTTGCCATTGCGGGCATCGTGCTGGAAAAGGGCTACGATGTGATTTACGTTTCCAGCCCGGACTTTTTCTCCAAGTTGGAAGGGCTGCACTTTGGTGCAGACCCGGCAGGCGAGGAGGAAACGCTGATGCAGACCGCTGCCGGGGCCGACCTGCTCATTCTGGATGATCTTGGCTCGGAGTTCAACTCTGCCTTCCTCATCAGCAGCCTGTACAGTCTGCTCAACAACCGGCTGGGTGCAAAGCTGCCCACCATCGTCACCACCAACATCACTGACGGTGCTCTGCTGGAAAAGCTGTATACCGAAAAAATTTCCAGCCGCCTTTCTGCCTTTGTCCCCTGCCTTTTTGCAGGCGATGACATCCGCACACAGAAAGCAGCTGAATAAAACAAACGGCAATGCAAATGCATTGCCGTTTGTTTTATTTAAAACTCTAATACAGGACTCATTTCGTTGCGGCGCTGTGCCTGCACGATGCAGTCCTTCTCCGGCACAACGCCCGCCGCGCCCAGCGTGTTGAACACGGTCTGCAGGGCAAGCGCAGGCGTGTTGTTCTCCTGCGAAAGATGGCACAGCGCAAACTTTTTGCACCCTTCCTGAATGAGTTCCAGCAGCTTTGCCGAGCACTCGTCGTTGGAAAGGTGGCCCCGGGTGCTTTCAATGCGTGCCCGTAAGTAATAAGGATACGGCCCGCTGCGCAGCATGTGCAGGTCGTAGTTGCTCTCCAGTGCCACAAGGTCGCAGCCGGAAAGTGCCTCGTGCACCGGCGGCGTGAGCACGCCAAGGTCGGTTGCAATGGTCATGGTCTTGCCGTCCGGGGTGTGGATGCGGTAGCCCACACAGGGCACATCGTGGCTGGTGGGAAAGCTCTGCACGCCAAACGCGCCCACGTCCTCTTCCCTGCCTTCCAGCTCGTGCAGCTCACAGCTGGCCGGTACGATGCCGTTGCTGTCCAGGAAATCCAGCGTTGCCGCTGCACCGTACACCGGCAGCGTGTTCTTTTTGAGGAAGGTGGAAAGCCCCTTCACATGGTCGCTGTGCTCGTGGGTGACAAGGATGCCGTCGCAGTCACTGGCGGCAAGGCCCAGCGCCTTGAGCGCCGCTGAGGTAGTGCGCACGCCCTTGCCCATATCCACAATGAGATACCGCTGCCCGCAGCGCACCACACTGCTGTTGCCGGAGGAACCCGAATATAACGAGATGAATTCTGCCATGAAAAACCTCTGATACACTCAAAAACAGCCCGCCGCATATGCAGCAGGCTGTTTGCTTTTTATAAGTTACAGTGCCTGATCCAGTGCAGCGGGCATACGCTCCACCTTGCTGATGTCTGCACCCAGACCGCGCAGCTTTTCCACGATATTCTCGTAGCCGCGCTCGATGTGGCCGATCTCCTCGATCTCACTGGTGCCGTCTGCTATCAGCGCAGCCACCACCATGGCAGCGCCTGCACGCAGATCCAGTGCGCGCAGCGGTGCAGGGGTGAGCTTATCCACGCCCTCAAACACAGCCACCTGACCGTCCACCTGCACGTTGGCGCCCATCTTGCGCAGCTCGTCCACATAGCGGAAGCGGTTGTCCCACACGCTCTCGGTCACGGTGCTGGTGCCCTTGGCCACGCTCAGCAGCACGCCCATCAGGGGCTGCATATCGGTGGGAAAGCCGGGATGCGGCATCGTGTTGATCTTCAGCGGCAGAATATCGCCGGTGCGGCGCACACGCACAGCATCGTCAAATTCTTCCACCTCCACGCCTGCACGGCGCAGCTTTTCGGTAATGGGTTCCAGATGCTTGGGGGTGACGTTCTTCACCAGAACATCGCCGCCGGTGGCAGCAGCAGCCACCATGTAGCTGCCAGCCTCAATCTGATCCGGGATGATGCTGTAGGTGCAGCCGTGCATCTTTTCCACGCCGCGCACCTTGATCACATCGGTGCCTGCGCCGCGGATGTTCGCACCGCACATATTCAGGAAGTTTGCCAGATCCACCACATGGGGTTCCTTGGCACAGTTTTCCAGAATGGTCTGGCCCTTGGCCATTACAGCGGAGAGCATACCGTTCATGGTAGCGCCCACGCTGACCTTGTCAAAGAAGATGTGTGCACCGTTCAACTCCTTGGCGCGCACGGTGATCATGCCGTAGTCCACGCTGTCCTCTGCGCCCAGAGCACTGAACACCTTCAGGTGCTGGTCAATGGGGCGGGGGCCGAGGTTGCAGCCGCCGGGCATGGCCACCTGAGCCTTGCCAAAACGGGACAGCAGTGCGCCCAGAAAGTAGTAACTGGCGCGCATCTGGCGGGACAGGTCGTCCGGAACGTTGGTGCCGTTCAGATGGGTGGTGTCGATCTCGTAGGTGTTGCGGTTGATCATTTTGATCTGTGCGCCCAGAACGCTGAGGATCTTCAGGCTCACCGCCACATCACTGATATCCGGCAGATTCTCGATCACACAGACATCCGCTGCCAGAATGGTTGCAGGCAGGATGCCCACCGCCGCATTTTTGGCACCCGAAATGGTAACTTCGCCGTGCAGGGGCTTGCCGCCCGTAATAACAAATTTCTCCAATTTTATGATCTCCTTGTCGGAGGCCCGCAGCCGCAGGCCTGTTAAGGTTCCTGAAAGCATTTTCCATAAAAGCTGCCTGATGTGCATGGGCCATAAGGCCGTACACGTACAGCTATCTTATTATACACAACTTTCACAAAAAAGCAAAGCCCCGTTTGGTGTTGTTTTATTATTTTCTGTTTTGCCCATTTTCGCGCAGGATATTCCAAAATTTTGATTTCTTTTTCAGGTATTTTACAAAAACCAGATACATTGCTGTTGCGCTTTCTTTACCAGATGTGGTCTTCGCACCGAGTCTCAGTGATCCAGCCCAGCTGATAGGCAGTCACCAGCTGCTTGAGGTCGTGCACACGCTCCCGCAGCACCTCGCCCTCGTCGGTGTCCTCCACGAGAATGCGATGATTTTCGGTCTCCAGAATGTTTTTCTGGGAAATGATATCCAGATTATCCTTCACCGCTTTCTCGGCACTTTCAAAGGGCTGATGGGTGCGCAGGGACATGGTGCGGCTGGAATACACCAGCGTGTAGCCCGCAATGCCGGTTTTTTCGTGGTAGGCACGGCAGAAACCGCCGTCGATCACCACCAGCCGTCCGCCGCCCTTGATGGGGCTTTCGCCGTTCTTTTCCCGCACCGGCACATGGCCGTTGACGATGTGGCTGGCACCGGGCAGGCCAAACTCGGCCAGAATGCGGCGGCAGACGGCCTCATCGTTATACCATGTATAATAGGGGTCCTTCACCTCGGTGTGGGTGGAAGCGTCCTCTACATAGAGCCGCTCGAAGGTGGTCATGGCACTGCGGCCAAACAGCGGCGAAAGCTTGCCGCACCACAGATACCACAAAAAATCCTGTCCGCTCTGGCGGGCAGCGCTGCCTTCCGGTGCATAGTAGCCCCGGCGGGCGCGGGCATCGCAGTAGTCCATCAGTGCGCGGCCGGAGTAGCGGTGGCCCTCAAAGCGCTCCATGGCAAAGGTGCCGCGACTGGTCATGGGCACAGCGCCATGGTAGAGCAGGTTGCCGTTCTCAATGTGGTACACGCTGCCCTTTGCATAGAGAAATTCAACATGTTGCTGCAGTTTTTCGCTCTGGCGGAAGGACTGCACCAGCTTGCGCAGCACCAGCTGTTCATCCGGGTGCAGTGCGGCCGGGTCGGCGGGGTCCACCGTGGGGAACGAGGTATCCCGCAGCGGATACTCCTTTTCGCCGATCTTTACCGTGTGTTTTTCCCAGTCGATGCGGCGCAGATAATCTCGCTCCTGCATCTGGAAGTCCGGGTTGCGGTCGATGACATGGCACTCCAGCTTGAACATCAGAATGCTGATGGCCTTGTGCATCACGGCACAGCGGTGCAGCATTCCCCTGGTGTAGGGGCCGCGGGCCGCATCGGTATGAGGCATCCAGATGGAAAGATCATCATTGCCGTAGAACTGCTCGGCCATGCGCTGCAGATGGCGCAGGTTGATACCGTAGCAGTCCTCCAGCATTCCGTGGTTATGATAAGCCAGCGTGGTCTTGAGCACCGTGCAGATGCAGATGGGGCTGCCCGCAGCGGCACCCATCCATACTACATCGTGGTTGCCCCACTGGATATCCACATTGTGGTGGCGCATAAGCAGATCGAGGATGATATCCGGGCGTGGGCCGCGGTCGAACAGGTCGCCCACGATGTGCAGCTTGTCCACTGCCAGATGCTTGATCAGCTCGCACAGCCGCACGATAAAGCGGTCGGCGCGGCCATTTTCAATGATGCTGCCCACGATCTGGCCGTAGTACAGATCCTTGTCGTGATCCTCAAAATGGGCGTGGAGCAGCTCGTCCAGAATGTAGCCGCAGCTGGCAGGCAGGCATCTGCGCACATGATCGCGGGTATGTTTGGAGGACACCAGACGGCAGATATCAATGAGCCTCAGCAGCGTTTCGGTGTACCACTGATCCAGCGCTTCCTCGCTGGTACAGCGTGCCTTGAGCTGGGGCAGCTTTTCGTTTGGGTAATAGATCAGCGTTGCAAGCTCGGCGCGGGTATGCTTCGGCACAGTATCGCCCAGCACCTGATCTACTTTTTCGCGAATGACACCGGAAGCGGAATTCAGAATATGCACAAAAGCTTCATTCTCGCCGTGCAGGTCGCTCATGAAGTGCTCGGTACCCTTGGGCAGCTTGAGCAGTGCCTGCGTGCTGATGATCTCGCTGGCTGCCGCCGCCTGCGAAGGATAATCCCGCGAGAGCAGGGTCAGGTACTTGAGATTATCGCGGATCTCATCGGTTTCGGTGCGCATGGTCTCCTCCATCACAACGTTCTCTCCGCCGCAGTCCGCCACAAGGACCTTGCAAAGATGTTGCTTTCCATATGTATTATTTTTTCCTTATCTTATAGTATAGCACGTCCGGGGCGAAAAGTGGTATACTGGGGCTGACAAACTTTCAGCAAAGGACTTTGGATATTATGCCGAAAAGCGATTTCGTCTCCGTTCCCTCTTCCTGCACCCTCTGCCCGCGCCGGTGCGGGGCCGACCGTGCTGCCGGGCGCACCGGTTTCTGCGGCGCGGGCGGCACCTTAAAAGCAGCCCGCGCTGCCCTGCACTACTGGGAGGAGCCATGCATCAGCGGCACAAAGGGCAGCGGCACGGTGTTCTTTTCCGGCTGCACCCTCAAATGCTGCTTCTGCCAGAACTATCCCATCAGCGCCGAGGGCCTTGGCAAGGAGATCAGCGTGGAACATCTGGCAGAGATTTTCCTGAATCTGCAGGAGCAGGGTGCCAACAACATCAATCTGGTCACGCCCGGCCAGTGGCGGCCCTGGATCATTGCCGCGCTGGATATTGCCCGGGCTAAGGGCCTGCATCTGCCCATCGTATGCAACACCGGCGGCTACGAAACGGTGGAAAGCGTGGAAGCATGGCGCGGATACATCGACATCTGGCTGGCCGACCTGAAATACGTCTCCTCCGCCCTCTCGGCAGAGCTTTCCTCTGCACCGGACTATTTTGCGCAGGCAAAGCCCGCCATTGAAGCCATGATGGCACAGGCCGGGCACCCGGTGTTCAATGCAGAGGGCATCCTGCAAAAGGGGGTCATTCTGCGGCACCTTGCCCTGCCCGGCCATGTTGACGACAGCTTTGCGGTGCTTGACCAGATGGCCGCGTGGAACGATGCAGACCCCGAGTGCTTCATCCCCAGCGTCATGAGCCAGTACACACCGTTTTACAAAGCCGCAGAGCACGGCATCGGACGGCGCATTACCACCTATGAATACCGCCGGGTGGTCAACTATGCCATGGACAAGGGACTGGCGCAGGGCTACATGCAGCAGAAGAGCAGCGCAAAGGAAGAGTATACGCCTTCTTTCGATTTGACAGGGGTATGAATTCGTCAAATCTCCCAAAAAAGGCTGATTATTTTCTCTTGCATCCCCGCGGAAATGCTTGCAATCCCATCCGGGCCGGATTATAATGGATACAACGATGTGTTAACAGAGCTCTGATGAGCTGTAAATATCAGGAGGAGCGTTATGGAACATTTTAACCCGATCCTTGGCAACGATACCACCGGCCAGAAATTCATCACCTGCGGTGAGATCATGCTGCGCCTGACCCCGCCGAACTACGAGAAGATCCGTATGGCATCCGGCTTTGAGGCCAGCTACGGCGGCAGCGAGGCCAACATTGCACTGGCACTGGCTAACCTTGGTGTGGACAGCACCTTCTTCAGCGTGGTTCCCAACAACAGTCTGGGCAAGAGCGCCGTGCGCTGGCTGCGTTCCAACGACGTGCACTGCACCCCTATGATCCTGACCGAGCCGAACGAGACTCCTTCCAACCGTCTGGGTACTTATTATCTGGAGACCGGCTACGGCATCCGCCCGTCCAAGGTCATCTATGACCGCAAGCACAGTGCCATTACTGAGTACGATTTCTCGCAGGTGGATTTGGATGCTTTGCTGGACGGCTACGACTGGCTGCACCTGAGCGGCATCACCCCGGCACTGGCACCCAACTGCCGCACCCTCATTCTGGATATGCTCAAGGTCGCCAAAAACAAGGGCCTGACCGTCAGCTTCGACGGCAATTTCCGCTCCACCCTGTGGAGCTGGGAAGAAGCCCGCGATTTCTGCACCGAGTGCCTGCCCTATGTGGATGTGCTGCTTGGCATTGAGCCGTACCACCTGTGGAAGGATGAGAGCGACCATTCCAAGGGCGACTGGAAGGACGGCGTGCCTCTGCAGCCCAGCTATGAGCAGCAGGACGAGATTTTCCAGCACTTCATCGAGCGGTATCCCAACCTCAAGTGCATTGCCCGCCATGTGCGTTATGCGCACAGCGGCAGCGAGAACAGCCTGAAGGCCTTCATGTGGTACGATGGCCACACCTTCGAGAGCAAGCTGTTCACCTTTAATATCCTTGACCGCGTGGGCGGCGGCGATGCCTTTGCCAGCGGCCTGATCTACGCCATGCTGCACAACTACAGAGCCATGGATATGATCAACTTTGCGGTGGCAAGCAGTGCCATCAAGCACACCATCCACGGCGATGCCAACATCACCGATGATGTGAGCACTATCCGCAACCTGATGAACATGAACTACGATATCAAGCGGTAAGTTTTATCGCCGTACAGAGAACGCCCGCCGGGGAGACCCGGCGGGCGTTGCTTTTTCTATCAGATATACCGCCCGGTGATGCTCTCCGGGTTCTGTCTCACCTGTTCCGGCGTACCTGCCGCCACGATGCGTCCGCCGGCATCGCCGCCGCCCGGCCCCATATCCACAAGGTAATCCGCATTGCGGATCACATCCAGATCATGCTCAATGACCACCACGGTGGCACCGTTCCCGATCAGCTTCTGGAACACACCCAGCAGGGTCTGTACATCCAGCGGATGCAGGCCGATGGTGGGTTCATCGAACACGAACACACTGTCTGCCTGCCCCTTGCCCATCTCGCTGGCAAGCTTCAGCCGCTGGGCTTCGCCGCCGGAAAGGCTGGGTGTCTCCTCGCCAAGGGTCAGGTAGCCAAGGCCCAATTCTTTCAGTACCTGCAGGCGCTGGCGCACAAGCTTACAGTCCGCACAGGCTTCCAATGCAGTGGACACATCCATGTCCATCAGGTCGGCCATGGAGGCTGGTTCGCCGTTCGCCGTGGGCAGCTTCACTGCCGCCGCTTCCCGGCTGTAACGCGAACCGCCGCAGTCCGGGCAGGGCACTTCTACGTCCGGCAAAAACTGCACATCCAAACTGATGACGCCGGTGCCGTCACAGGTGGGGCACCGCAGCTTACCGGTGTTGTAGGAGAAATCGCCCGCCTTATAGCCGTGGTTTTTGGCATCCTGCGTTTTGGCAAACAGCTTGCGCAGCTCATCGTGCACATTGGCATAGGTGGCCACGGTGGAGCGCACATTGATGCCGATGGGCGTTGCATCGATCAGCTTCACCTGCGCGATTTCCTCGGCCTCCACGCTTTTCACATGCGCTGGCAGGGCTGTGCCGTTCACCTTTGCCTGCAAGGCCGGGACCAGGCTTTCCAAAATCAGGGTGGTCTTGCCGCTGCCGGACACACCCGTAACCACGGTCAGCCGCCCCTTGGGCAGTTCCAGTTCCAGCGGCTTCACAGTATGGATGGCCGAGGTTGCCAGATGGATGCGGCCCTGTGCAAACAGTTCATTTTCCGGCACATGAGGCCGGGCGTTCACCCCCGCCCTGCCTGCAAGAAACGGGCCGATCTGAGAAGCCGCGTTCTGTTCAATTTCCGGAATACTGCCCTGCGCGATCACATGTCCACCCTTTGCACCGGCTTCCGGCCCCATCTCGATCAGCCAGTCAGCTTCCTTTAAAATTTGGGTATCGTGATCCACCAGCACCACCGAGTTGCCGTCGGCCACAAGGTCGTGCATCACATCGGTCAGGCCTTCAATGTTAGAAGGATGCAGGCCGATGGACGGCTCGTCCAGCACATAGAGCACACCGGTGGTACGGTTGCGCACTGCACGGGCCAGCTGCATCCGCTGGCGCTCACCGGTGGAAAGAGTGGAAGCGGAGCGGTCCAGCGTCAGGTAGCCAAGGCCCAGCGAGAGCAGCCGTGCCGCTGCCGTCTGGAAGGATTCGCAGATATTGCGGGCCATGGGCCGCATCTCTTCCGGCAGACTGTCCGGCACACCCGCTACCCAATCGGTAAGCTGCACAAGAGTCATCTGACAAGCCTTGTCCAGCGTGATGTCCCGCAGCTTTGGGGTTCGAGCCGCATTACACAGCCGGGTGCCGCCGCAGTCCGGGCAGATGCCTTGCCGCAGGAACTTTTCCACCCGCTTCATTCCCTTTTCATCCTTGACCTTGGAGAGGGCGTTCTCCACGGTATAGGTGGCATTGAAATAGGTAAAATCCAGCTCCCCGGCCTGATTGGAATTTTTGTTATGATAAAAAATGTGCTTTTTCTCCGCCGGGCCATGGAAAACGATATCCTTTTCCCGGTCGGTCAGGTCGCGGAAGGGCACATCGGTGCGCACGCCCATCTCCCGGCAGATATCCACCATCAGCGACCACATCAGGCTCTTCCACGGGGCCACGGCACCTTCGTCGATCGTAAGAGAATCGTCCGGCACAAGGGTGCTCTCGTCCACGGTCATCACCATGCCGGTACCGCTGCAGGTGCGGCAGGCACCCTGACTGTTGAAGGCAAATTCTTCAGCGGAAAGCGCGCGCACGCTGGCACCGCACTGCGGGCAGAGCAGCGGCTTTTCTGCCGCCACGGCAAGGCTGGGTTCCAGCCAGCGGCCGCACTGCGGGCAGGGATAGCTGGAAAGACGGGAGAACATCAGGCGCAGACTGTTCAGCAGTTCCGTGCCGGTACCAAAGGTGCTGCGGATGCCCGGCACAGCGGGCCGCTGATGCAGTGCCAGTGCAGCCGGAACATACAGCACTTCGTCCACCGATGCCTTTGCCGCCTGCGTCATGCGGCGGCGCGTATAGGTGGAAAGTGCGTCCAGATACCGGCGGGAGCCTTCGGCGTAAAGCACGCCCAGCGCAAGGCTGGACTTGCCCGAACCGGACACGCCCGCCACACCCACGATTTTGCCCAGCGGCACATCCACATTCACGTTTTTCAAGTTGTGCACCCGCGCGCCGCGGATCCTGATATGGTCGACCATCTTCTTTTCCCCCTGCCGTCACCGCTTCTTTTTTAAATAGTACCCAATGCCGATGATATCTGCCAGCGCCCAGCCGATGGGCACGCTGAGCCAGATGCCGGTAACACCCAGCGGCGTGGCCGAAAGCAGATAGGCCAGCATCAGCGGCAGAGCAAACAGCAAAATGCTGCCGGTGATGGGGCCTTTGGTCAAACTACGCTGCATTGTTTCCGATTCTCCTTTTTATACCGCTGTTTCAGCCGGTGCACTGGCTCTGCCGCCGTCCCGCCTTGAAAGAGACTGCTCTCTTCCTGCAAACTTCTGACGGTACTCTCTGGGCGTGCAGTGCTTGATCTCCCGGAAGGTCTTTGTAAAGTAGCTGGTATCCGAAAAGCCGCAGTCGGCACCGATCTCGCCGATCTTCATGCTGGTGGAAAGCAGCAGCTCGGCGGCCTTTTCAATGCGGTACTGCTTGACATACTGGATGGGTGTGATCCCCAGCAGCTGCCGGAAGCTGCGCAGGCAGGCGCTCTCACTCAGGGCCACGCAGTCGGAAATGCGCTCCACGTTCAGTTCCTCAGCATAATGCTCTTCCACAAAACGCAGCATCTGTTTCATGCGCTGGGCCGCGATCTGCTCCTGCTGAGAGACCTTTGTTTTTCCACCCTCGCACTGCATTCCCAGCAGATGCACCGCCGCCGAAAGATGGTACCGCGCCTGATTCTCATAGTCAAAGACCTCTTGGGCCACTGCGTCCCAGACTTCCCGCAAATGGCAGAGCACGGCCTTCTGCCCGTCGTCTGCCTCGTCCAACAGAAAGAACGCCGGTGCTCCCGGCTGAAGCAGCGGGTGTACGAGCTTTTGCCAGAAGATGGTATCCATGCCGCCGATCAGGCGTGGATGGAATACCCCGGAATGCAGCAGGGCATCCCCGGTCTCAGCCTGCTCCACCGCATGGAACACTCCGGAATTGACAAACACGCCCTGCCCGGTCTGCAAAACCAGCCGGGCTTTGCTCACGTCCACCGCCAGCGGGCCTTTTACGGCAAGGATGTATTCAAACTCTTCATGCCAATGCCATGCTACCGAGTAGCTTTTGAGGTCCTCTTCATAGCAGGCAATAGGAAACAGTGCGCTGCCGTGCTGCACCAGTTCCCTGCCCTCGTCATCCGCCACAACATCCGGCAGGCAGTTGAGCCCGCCCGCTGCTGCACAGCTGGTGTGAAATGCCACGATCAGCCATCTCCTTTCCGTCAAGGTGCACATCCGCATCCGCGCCGGTTTTGTTGTATCAATCGGGCGTTTTTATCCTAATATTCCGCTCCGATGTGTGATATTATTACATCAGCAAAGTACAAGATGCATTGCAAGTATAACACGCTTCCCGGAGGAACTCAAGATTTATGGTACAGCTTCTGCTTCCGATCATTTACATCTCGTTCATCAGTCTGGGCCTGCCGGATTCCCTGCTGGGGTCGGCGTGGCCCTCCATGTATCCGGTGCTCGGTGTGCCGGTGTCCTATGCGGGGCTGATCTCCATGATCATCTCCTTTGGCACCATTGTTTCCAGCCTGAACAGCGACCGGCTCACCCGTGCGCTGGGCACCGGAAAAGTGACCGCCCTCAGTGTGGCCATGACAACTGCCGCGCTGTTCGGCTTTTCGGTCTCCACACAGTTCTGGATGCTGTGCCTGTGGGCCGTGCCCTATGGGCTGGGTGCAGGCAGCGTGGACGCGGCCCTGAACAACTATGTTGCCTTACATTATAAAAGCCGCCACATGAGCTGGCTGCACTGCATGTGGGGCATCGGCACCATGATCAGCCCCATGGTCATGGGCCGGGTGCTGGCAGCCGGCGGGCCGTGGACATCCGGCTACCGGTACATTGCCCTGTTCCAGATCCTGCTGAGCGCAGTGCTCTTTTTCAGTTTGCCGCTATGGCAGAGCCGTACTGCAGGCACCGACACCGAAACTGCTTCGACGCAGGCGTTGAGCCTTGGACAGGTATTCCGTCTGCCAGGTGCCAGAGAGGTGATGCTGTGCTTCTTCTGCTACTGTGCATTGGAGACCACGGCCGGTCTGTGGGCCAGCAGCTACCTCACACTGACGAAAGGCGTTGCCGCCGGCACTGCCGCCAGCTTTGCCAGCCTGTTCTACATCGGCATCACTGCCGGGCGCGCCGCCTGCGGCTTTTTGACCCTGAAATTCAACGATACGCAGATGATCCGCATGGGTCAGTGCATTCTGGCCGCAGGGGTGCTGGCTCTGCTGCTGCCCGGGCCGCAGATCCTTGCCCTGAGCGGTCTTGTTCTGGTAGGGCTGGGCTGTGCGCCCATCTATCCCAGCATCATCCACTCCACGCCGGAACACTTCGGCGCGGACAGATCGCAGGCGGTCATCGGCATCCAGATGGCAAGCGCCTATTTGGGCAATCTGGCCATGCCGCCGCTGTTCGGCCTGCTGGCAAACAACATCACTCCGGCACTGTTCCCTTTTTACCTGCTGGCACTGCTGGTGCTCATGGTATTCATGCACGAACAGCTGGTGCGCAAAACAAGCCGCTGCTAATTCTGCCATTCTCCTATTTCATATACAGCAAAAGGCTCCCTGTCCGGTCTCGGGCGGGGAGCCTGCTGTTTTAAAGGAGTTATTTACAGGATGCACCGGCTGATGGCGTTAGCGACCGCAAACAGTTCCTGCTGGCCGATAAAGCCGAACTTTGCCTCGTGTGCGTCCGCAAAGCAGACGGTCAGCTGCGATGCCTGCACCGGGTCGCCAAAGCCTGCCGTCTGGATCCCGAAGTGCAGCACCTTGCGGTACGGCAGCACAAAGATCTGCTGCCGGGTTCCAGTAACGCCCTGCATATCCACCATGATGATGCGGTGGGTGGTAAAGATCACCTGATCGCGCACCGTCTTGTAGGCACCCACGATGCTCTCACCGTCCAGCAGCAGCGCGCGGGCATTTTTGCAGATGTCCTTTTCCTGAAGGCGGATGAGGTTTTCCATTGGCTTATCACGGAATTCCATGGTTTTTGTCCCCTTTCCTGCGTGGTTTTCTGCCCTTATTGTAGCATTCCTGCAGACGGTTTACAAGATGTGCTCTCGCCTTTTGGGCCGGGCTGTGCTATACTGTATGCCAAAGAGATTCTTATAAAAACGAGGTAACTCCCATGGAGATCATCATTCATCAGGCCATTCTGCACGTGCTGGACACCACCATGGATGCGCCTGTACTCAGCGGCAGCGGCATGGAAATGACCGCCGAAAAGACCGCCTATTTCCAGTACCACATCGAAAAGCTGCTTGCCAGCGACGATATCCGCCAGTGCCGCCCGCTGCCGGATTCCGCCTTTAAAAACGAGCTGGAGCACAACCACGATTTTGTGGACCTTTCCTGCCGCATCGCGGGCGTTCTGTTCGACTACATGCACGCGCACACCACCATTCCGGGGGCAGACCTTGCCGTGGTGGATTTTACCCGCGATGGCGAGCCGTGGCTGGGCATCCTGAAGCTGAACTACAAAAACGGCTACACCCACTACACCGAGAATGTGGAGGGTGCCCCGGTGAACTCCATCATACAGCAGCGGGCCTGCCTGCCCAGCCAGAGCGGCAAGGTGGAGGAAGGTGCCCTTGTCAATCTGACCGACTACTCCATGAAGCTGCTGGAAAAAAAGTTCGACATCGACGGCCACAAGGATTTTTACCTTTCCACGGTAGTGTTCCAGTACACCACCGCCCAGCCGGAAAAGAAAAAGCTGCAGGCCATTCAGGAAGCCGCCGTGCAGGCCGTGCAGGAAAACTACGCAGATCAGCCCCACGTAGAGGCTCAGGTCGCGATGCTGATCGCCAATCAGGCCGCAGACAACGACAATCAGGTATCCATCCAGCAGGTGCGTCAGCAGTTGGAAGAGGAATATCCCCTTGCCGCCGTGCCCTTTGATGATTATGTGGAAAAGAGTGATGTGCTGGAAGCGCCTGAACAGCCCGTGACCGTGACCCCTGCGCGCATCCGCCGCATGGAGAGCCGCAGCATCCACACCGCCAACGGCATTGAGGTGAAGATTCCCACCGAACTGCTCAACTCGGACAACGAGGTGGAATTTCTGCACAGCGACGACGGCAGCATTTCGCTGCTCATTAAAAATGTGATCCTGTAAGAAACGATTTAAAATTGTCTCCGCGCACGGATTGCGCTCCGACAATATCAGCGGAATCATTATTTTCATATTTGCAAAAGCCGAAAAATCTGCGGATTTTCCGGCTTTTCTTTTTTCACAGGAAGGAGCCGTAACGGGAAACAACAAAAAAGCCATCGTTTTTGCATTTCTGCATCAACGATGGCTTCGTATTGGAGCGGCCGACGAGGCTCGAACTCGCTACCTCCACCTTGGCAAGGTGGCGCTCTACCAGATGAGCTACGGCCGCATATTGGAAACCCTGCTGGATTTCCTTAGCTGGTGCCTCCGATCGGAATCGAACCAATGACACGGGGATTTTCAGTCCCCTGCTCTACCGACTGAGCTACAGAGGCATAAGCGGTGCAATTATCCCTGCACCCTCCCGAGCGATTCTCGCGAATTTCGGGGCCCCCGCAAAAGCTTGCGAAGCAAGATTTTGTGGGGAAGAAGAGAAAGTCTGGCGTTCATCACGGCAGTCTTGCTTGCAAGACCGCCCGATGAACTGCAGGACTTTCGACGAAGCGACCCGGATCGGGCTCGAACCGACGACCCCCAGCGTGACAGGCTGGTGCTCTAACCAACTGAGCTACCGGGCCAAATGGTGGAAGTTAACGGGCTCGAACCGCTGACCCTCTGCTTGTAAGGCAGATGCTCTCCCAGCTGAGCTAAACTTCCACAAAATGGAGCGGCCGACGAGGCTCGAACTCGCTACCTCCACCTTGGCAAGGTGGCGCTCTACCAGATGAGCTACGGCCGCACATTCCATGTGTTTGTGCCGGACTGTTTACCGGCGACGCTGATTATTATACCGTACCGCCCGGCAATTGTCAACCACAAATTTGCATTTTCTGCAAAAAAGTTGGAAACCCGCCTGTCTGTATTCAAAAAGCTTCACTTTTGCGGGCTTCACCTGTGTCATCATTCAAGTTTGCCATGACATACACGAAGAAAATTGATTTGCTTTCCCTTTTGTAAACCATTATAATGGAAAGTGTCATTTTGTCGCCTGTAAGAGCTGCGTCTGTTATGCCGCTGAGGGCATACAGGCGCGTTTTCGTGCGCAGAAATAGGAAAAGCCAGCATAAAGGAGCAAACACAATGTATAAGATCACTGAAAAAGTCGCGCTGAATCCCACCGTGACGAAGATGGTCATTGAAGCCCCGCTGATCGCCAAAAAGGCAAAGCCGGGCCAGTTTATCATTGTGCGCCCGTTTGAGGACAGCGAGCGCATCCCCCTGACCGTGGCCGGTTACGACCGCGAAAAGGGCACTGTGGATATCATTTTTCAGATCGTGGGCGGTACCACGATGGAGCTGAACAGCCTGCAGGTGGGCCAGAGTGTCCACGACTTTGTAGGCCCGCTGGGCCGCGCCACCGAGGTGGAAGGCCTGAAGAAGGTATGTGTCGTGGGCGGCGGCGTAGGCTGCGCCATCGCTCTGCCCATTGCCCGTGAACTGCACGAGCAGGGCTGTGTGGTGCACAGCGTGGTGGGCTTCCGCAATAAGGACCTGCTGATCCTTGAGGACGAGTTCAAAGCCTGCAGCGACGAGCTGCGCATTATGACCGACGACGGCAGCTATGGCACCAAGGGTGTTGTTACCGCTGCACTGGACGAGCTGGTGGCCGCCGGCAACCAGTACGATCTGGTCATCACCATTGGCCCGCTGATCATGATGAAGTTCGTGGTCAAGACCTGCCAGAAGCATGGCCTGAAGAGCATCGTTTCCATGAACCCCATCATGATCGACGGCACCGGCATGTGCGGCGGCTGCCGCCTGACCGTTGGCGGCGAGACCAAGTTCGCCTGCGTGGACGGCCCCGACTTTGACGGCGATCTGGTGGATTTTGATGAGGCAATGGCCCGCGGCACCATGTACCGCCCGTTTGAGGCACACGCCCGTGAAGCGGCATGCAATCTGCTCAATCAGGAGGTAAAATAAGATGGCTTTCAATATGGACCCGAAGAAGTGCCCCATGCCCACGCAGGACCCCAATGTGCGCAACAAGAACTTTAAGGAAGTTGCTCTGGGCTACACCGAAGAAATGGCCGTGAACGAAGCAAAGCGCTGCGTGCACTGCAAGAACGAACCCTGCCAGACCGGCTGCCCTGTGGGCATCGATATCCCCGAGTTCATCGGCCATGTGGCCGAGGGCGACTTTGAAGCCGCTTATCAGGTGATCAACCGCTCCTCTTCCCTGCCCGCTGTCTGCGGCCGTGTATGCCCGCAGGAGAGCCAGTGCGAGGGCAAGTGCACCCGCGGCATCAAAAACGAGCCGGTGGGCATCGGCCGCCTGGAGCGCTTTGTTGCCGACTGGCACCGTGAGAATGTGCACACCGCCCCCATCGTGCCCGAATGGAACGGCCACAAGGTGGCCATCATCGGTGCAGGCCCTGCCGGCCTGACCGCCGCAGGCGATCTGGCAAAGCTTGGCTACAAGGTCACCGTTTACGAGGCCCTGCATGTGGCCGGCGGCGTGCTGATGTACGGCATCCCTGAGTTCCGTCTGCCCAAGGCCATCGTGCAGCAGGAGATCGACGGCCTGAAGAAGATGGGCGTTGATTTTGAGTGCAATATGGTCATTGGCAAGGTGCTCACCATCGACGAGCTGATGGACGAGTACGGCTACGAGGCCGTGTTCGTAGGCTCCGGTGCCGGTCTGCCCCGCTTCATGGGCATCCCCGGCGAGAGCCTGAAGGGCGTCTACTCTGCCAACGAGTTCCTGACCCGCTCCAACCTGATGAAGGCTTATCTGCCCACCAGCAAGACCCCCATCCGCACCGGCAAAAAGGTCGCCGTTGTGGGCGGCGGCAACGTGGCTATGGACGCTGCCCGCAGCGCCCTGCGTCTGGGTGCCGAGACCGTGTACATCGTCTACCGCCGCGGCATGGCTGAGCTGCCCGCCCGTAAGGAAGAGGTGGAGCACGCCGAGGAAGAGGGCATCATCTTCAAGACCCTGTGCAACCCTGTGGAGATCCACGCCAACGACGAGGGCTTTGTCAAGTCCATCACCTGCATTGAGATGGATCTGGGCGAGCCGGATGCTTCCGGCCGCCGCCGCCCCATCGAAAAGAAGGGCAGCGAGTTCGAGCTGGATGTGGACACGGTCATTATGAGTCTGGGCACCAGCCCCAACCCGCTGATCCGCTCCACCACCCCGGGTCTGGAGACCAACAAGCACGGCTGCATCGTTACCGACGGCGACGACGGCAAAACCAGCCGCGATGGTGTGTACGCCGGCGGCGATGCCGTGACCGGCGCGGCCACCGTCATTAAGGCCATGGGCGCAGGCAAGGCTGCTGCAAAGGCCATTGACGAGTACATTCAGAGCAAGTAATCCCCTGTGAAGGTGGGCACCGTCCACTGAATACCGGATATGAAAAATCCCCTGTGCCAGTGCACAGGGGATTTTTTGCATCTTATTCTGCGGTCTCCGTTGTGAGCGCCGGGTAACCCGTCCGCACGCACCGCACAGCGCACCGGGCGCTGCCGCCGGTGGTACAGGTAAAGAGGGTCAGATCCCATTCATCGGACTCCTCCGTCTTTTCGGTCATTTCCTCAATTTGCGTGGGCTGCAGGTTTTCCACATAGGAGACCTCGTAGGTCCAGCGCATACCGTCCATATCCGTAAAATAGACCTGCGCGCCCTCGGTCAGCCACTTGATGGGGCTGAAATGCTTTGCATAGTTGTGGGCGCAGACCACCATGTTATCCGCATAGGTGGAACCGGAGTAACGGCCCGGTGCGATTTTCAGGCCCGCATAGCTCCACTGGCTCATCACCGGCAGTTCCAGCCCGATGGACGGAATGGACAGATAGCCGATGTAATCCCAGCCGTTCAGTTCGGTCACGGTCATTTCCTGCGTGGGGTCCAGCTCCGGCTGCAGCGCCACGGTATCCGATTTTGCCTTTTCCTCAATGGCAGCGTTCAGGGTCTGCTCCAGCTCGCCCAGCACCTCCTGCGAGGCCTTGTCTGCACGGGATGCATCCCACTTGTTATAGGCCAGCAGGGCTGCTGCCGCAAGGATCAGCAGCGCGCCCAGCACCATACACACTCTTCCGATTTTCTGTCGCATAGCAATGTTTCCTTTTTGTTCCGCGGTAGGTTTCATCCCTTTCAGTATATGCGCAATTGGTATGTTTGTCCAGTAAAAACTTACCGCACTGCCCGGTCCGGCACAAGGCGGCACACAAACCGCACCATCAGTGGGGTCAGCGGCAGCCACACCAGCGTGCACGCCACATTGAACAAGGTGTGCGCATTCGCGATCTGCCGGGCGATCACGGCAAGCTCCGGCCCTTTGGGCGAAAGTGCAGCCGTCAGCCGCACATACAACGGCAGACCGGCGCAGAACACCGCCGCGCCGGTCAGATTGAACACTGCATGGGCCGCAGCCACCCGCTTTGCGTCCCGGCTTGCGCTCAAGGATGCCAGCACTGCCGTGATGGTGGTGCCGATATTATCGCCCAGCAGCACTGGCAGCGCACCCGCAAGACCCAGCAGACTGCTGCCGTCCAGCCCGGGGCGGGCTGCAAAGTTCTGCAGCAGGGCAATGGTAGCCGAGCTGCTCTGCACTGTCAGGGTCATGCCAAGCCCCGCCAGCAGCCCCAGCCATGGGTGCTGCCGCACCCGACCCAGCCAGTGCACAAACACCGGGCTTTGCGCCAGCGGTTCCATGGCAGTGCCCATATCGGCAATGCCCTCGAACAGCAGGCCAAAGGCGAACACCGCCCGGCCAATAGCCCGGGCCTTCCGCCCCGCACAGACAAAGCAGAGCAGCAGCCCGGCCAGCAGCACAAGGCCGCGCACATCTTCCAGCCGGAAGGCCAGCAGCTGTGCGGTAACGGTGGTTCCGATGTTGCAGCCAAAGATCACCGGGACCGCCTGCCGCAGGGTCAGCAGGCCCGCACTTACAAAGCCCAGCACCATCACCGTGACTGCCGAGCTGCTTTGCAGCACCGCCGTGACCGCAGCCCCCGCCAGCACGCCCCGCACCGGGCTGCCGGTCACAGCGGCCAGCAGGCTTTTCAGGCGGCTGCCTGCCGCTGTTTCCAGACTGTGGCTGAGCGCATCCATGCCGTATAAAAACAGTGCCAAGCCGCCAAAAAGTGTAAAAATTCTTGTCAGGTTCTGTTCCACTGCCGCCGCCCCTCCCGCAGAAACGTTTCTTATTCTATTTATGCAGCTGCCGGGCGGTTCAGGCTTTCTGCCGTTCTCCCCTTTTTGTGAACTTTTTTAAAATTATCCTAAACTGCCCTTGCATTCTGGGTGCCGGAGGAATATTATTGTCAGGCGTTAATAGTTAACAGCTGTTAAGCATTTTGCAATGAGGAGGGATAGAATGTTGAACGAGACCGAAGCCGCCGCGAGCTTTCACGGTCTGTGCCATTTTTTTGGACGGCTGAGCAAGGCATCCCGGGCCGGCATGAAGGCGGCTCTGCGGGGCTGTCCCAAATGCCACTTTCCCATGCTGGAGGGTCTGGCTCACACGATCAGTACCCATGGGCAGAACGGAGCGGTGTATGTTTCCGATTTTGCCCGGGAGGCACACCAGCCGCTGCCGGCCATCAGCCGCAGCCTGCGCCAGCTGGAACAGGACGGCCTTGTTCTGCGCGAAGCGGACCCGGCTGACCGGCGCAAAACGCTGGTGCGCATCACGCCGGAGGGCTACGCCGCCTGTGCCCGGTGTGAGGATGCACTCAGCGATTATTTTGCCTGCGTGATGGCCCGGCTGACACCGGAGCAGGTGCAGCAGATGAATACTTTGCGCGGCGCACTGATGGACGCCATCCTTGCGGAAAACGCTTCCCGTGAAGCAAAAAACAACGAAGGGAGAACCGAACTATGACGAAAATTTTCAAGCAGCTGGCCCGGCACTGGGCCGTCTGTCTTGTGGTGTTCGCGCTGCTGTTCGTGCAGGCGTACTGCGATCTTTCGCTGCCGGACTACACCAGCAGGATCGTGGACACCGGCATCCAGCAGGGCGGCATTGAAAGCCCCCTGCCGGAAACGATACGCCAGAGCACGCTGGATGCCCTCACGCTTTTGATGAGCGAAGAGGACGCCGATGCGCTCCAGAACGCCTACGGGTATTATCTTCAGGACGACGGCGTGCTGAAGCTGCGCACCGACCTGACCGATGACGAGCGCACCGCGCTGGAGGATGCCGTCACCACGCCGGACATCGTGCTGTATATGGCCGCCGCGCAGGCAGCGAACGCCCCCGCCGGGCAGGACACCATGGGCATGACCGGCCTTGCTGACATGCAGGCGGCATCCTCTGAGAGCACCACCACGGATAGCGAGACCGTCACCCCCACTGCCGAAGATCTGGACACCGTATGCGCCCAGTTTGCCGCTATGAGCCAGATGCCCGGCTTCACCCGCGAAGCTGTCCAGCAGCAGCTGGCCGGTGCTTTTGCCAGTCTGGATGATACCCTGATGGAGAACCTCAAAAGCCAGTCCATGCTTCTGGTGCAGCTGGAATACGAGGCTCAGGGCATTGCCCACGATGTGCAGATGCGCTATCTTTACCGCGTAGGCGGCCAGATGCTGGGCCTGACTTTGCTGATGGTGGCTGTGTCCATTGCGGTGGGCTTCCTCGCCTCTCGTGTGTCCGCCGCCATTGGCCGCGACCTGCGCCGGGAGACCTTTGCCAGCGTCATCGGGTTCTCCAATGCAGAGATCGAGAATTTTTCCACCGCATCTCTCATCACCCGCACCACCAACGACATCCAGCAGGTGCAGTTCGTCTGCGTCATGCTGCTGCGCATGGTGGCCTATGCGCCCATTCTGGGCATTGGCGGCGTGCTGCATGTGCTGAACAGCAGCACCGGCCTTTCCTGGATCATCGTGCTGGATGTGGCCGTTCTGCTGCTGCTCATCCTCTTCCTGATGAGTGTGGCCATGCCCAAGTTCAAGATCATGCAGAAGCTGGTGGACCGGTTGAACCTCGTCAGCCGCGAGATTCTGACCGGCATCATGCCGGTGCGTGCCTTCAGCCGTGAAAAGTTTGAGGAGGAGCGCTTCGACAAGGCCAACAAAGACCTGATGAGCACCCAGCTGTTCACCAACCATGCCATGGTTGCCATGATGCCCTTTATGACCCTCATCATGAACGGCACCAGCCTGCTGATCGTCTGGTTCGGCGGCAAGGCCATGGACAACGGCACCATGCAGGTGGGCGAGATGATCGCATTCATCACCTACACCATGCAGATCGTCATGTCCTTCCTGATGCTGGCCATGGTGGCCGTCATGCTGCCCCGCGCCGGTGTGGCTGCGGAGCGCATCGACGAGGTGATCCGCACCAAAGCCACCATCAACGACCCGGACGAAGCTGTTGCAAAGCCCGCGCAGGAGCACGAAAACTGGCAGGGTGAGGTAGAGTTCCACGATGTGAGCTTCCGCTTCCCGGGTGCGGACAGCGATGCGCTGGAGCACATCAGCTTTACCGCAAAGCCCGGCGAGACCACCGCCATCATCGGCTCTACCGGCTGCGGCAAATCCACCCTGCTCAACCTCATCCCCCGCTTTTATGATGTCACCGGCGGCAGCGTGACCGTGGATGGCATCGATGTGCGCAATATGCCGCAGGCACAGCTGCACGACCTGCTGGGCTATGTGCCCCAGAAGGGCGTGCTGTTCAGCGGCACCATCGACTCGAACCTGAAGTTCGGCGGGGAGCACATCACCGATGCCGATGTAAAAAAGGCTGCTGCCATTGCGCAGGCCACCGAGTTCATCGACGCAAAGCCCGAGGGCTACCAAAGCCCCATTGCACAGGGCGGCTCCAATGTGTCCGGCGGACAGAAGCAGCGCCTTTCCATTGCACGCGCCATTGCCAAGGACCCCAAAATTTATCTGTTCGACGACAGCTTTTCTGCCCTCGACTTTAAGACCGATGTTGCCCTGCGCCGTGCACTGAAAGCCCAGACCGATAACGCTACCGTTATCATTGTGGCACAGCGCATCTCCACTGTGCTGCATGCAAACCAGATCCTGGTTCTGGACGAAGGCCGTCTGGTGGGCAAGGGCACCCATGCCCAGCTGATGGCTTCCTGCCCGGAGTATCAGGAGATCGCCCGCAGCCAGCTGAGCCAGAAGGAGCTGGACCTCAAATCTCTGAATACCGAAAAGGAGGGTGAGTGATATGCCAAGACCCGGACGCATGACGACCGAACGCGCCAAGGACTTCAAGGGCACCCTGCTGCAGCTTGTGCGCACCCTTGGCCGCTACCGCCTTTCGCTCGTTACCGCCATTGTATTTGCCATTCTTTCTACCATCTTCAACATTGCAGGCCCCAAGGTGCTGGCAAAGGCCACCACGGCTCTTGCCACCGGCTGGATCGCCAAGCTGCGCGGCACCGGCAGCATCGACTTTGTGTATATCGGCCGCATCCTGCTGTTTTTGCTGGGCATGTACCTGCTGAGCAGCGCCTTCAGCTTTATTCAGGGCTGGCTCATGACCGGCCTTTCCCAGAAAGTCTGCTACGACTTCCGCAAGCAGATCAGCGAAAAGATCAACCACCTGCCCCTTGCCTACTTTGAAAAGCGCACCGTGGGCGAGGTGCTGTCCCGCATCACCAACGATGTGGACACGCTGGGCCAGAGCCTGAACCAGAGCATCACCCAGCTCATCACCAGTGTGACCACCATGATCGGCGTGCTGGTCATGATGCTGTCCATCAGCCCGAAGATGACCCTGATCGCCCTGCTGATCCTGCCGGTCTCGCTGGTGCTGGTGCTCATCGTGGTCAAGTTCAGCCAGAAATACTTCAAGGCACAGCAGGCCATTCTGGGCGTCGTGAACGGTCAGGTGGAAGAAGTCTACTCCGGCCACAACGTGGTCAAAGCCTTCAACCGCGAGGCCGTGGTGCTGAACGACTTCAACGCCGCCAACGATAAGCTGTACGAATCCGCATGGAAGAGCCAGTTTCTCTCCGGCCTGATGATGCCCATTATGAACTTTGTGGGCAATCTGGGCTATGTGGCAGTGGCCATCGTGGGCAGCATTTTTGCGTCAAACGGCACCATTACCATCGGTGACATTCAGGCCTTCATCCAGTACGTCAAGAACTTCACCCAGCCCATCCAGCAGCTTTCTCAGGTGTCCAACATGCTGCAGAGCATGGCCGCTGCCGCTGAGCGGGTGTTCGAGTTTCTGAACGAGCCGGAAGAGGATCAGCAGGCAGACCCAGCCCGCCGGGCCGACCCCGGCTGCATCAACGGTCAGGTGACATTCAGTCATGTCCGCTTCGGCTACACCCCGGACAAGACCGTCATCCACGATTTCAGCTGTGAGGTCAAGCCCGGCCAGAAGGTGGCTATCGTCGGCCCTACCGGCGCGGGCAAAACTACCATGGTCAAGCTGCTCATGCGCTTCTATGATGTGGATTCCGGTTCCATCACCCTGAATGGCCACGATGTGCGTGACTTTGACCGCAGCGCCCTGCGCGAGGGCTTCGGCATGGTGCTGCAGGACACATGGCTGTTCAAGGGCACCATCATGGAGAACATCCGCTATGGCCGTCTGGATGCTACCGACGAAGAAGTGATTGCCGCCGCCAAGGCTGCCAATGCCGACCACTTTATCCGCACCCTGCCCGGCGGCTACCAGATGGAGCTGAACGAGGACGCTTCCAACGTGAGTCAGGGCCAGAAGCAGCTGCTCACCATCGCCCGCACCATTCTGGCAGATAACCGCATCCTGATTTTGGACGAGGCCACCAGCAGTGTGGATACCCGCACCGAACAGCGCATCCAGACCGCCATGGACCGCCTGATGGAGGGCCGCACCAGCTTTGTGATCGCACACCGTCTTTCCACCATCCGGGACGCCGACCTCATCCTTGTGATGCGAGATGGCGACATCGTGGAGCAGGGTACCCACGACCAGCTGATCGAAGCAGGCGGCTTCTACGCCGACCTGTACAACAGCCAGTTCGAGGACGTGGTGGAGTAAGCTGCCCGTCATCGCAGTATAAGCACAAAAAGAGCACCTGCTGCCTTCGGAAAGGAAGGCAGCAGGTGCTCTTTGTTTACCCTCTCAGTCATCGCTACGCGATGCCAGCTCCCCCGAGAGGGGGAGCTTTTCAGCAGTTACCGGTCAGCTGCAATAGAGCTCTCCCTTCGGGAGAGCTGGCGCGAATGCGCCTGAGAGGGTTTTCTTTTTTCTTTATTCCTCCACCGCTTCCAGCTTCAGGCCGAACAGCTTTTCCGAGAGGGACGGCAGCAGCTGCTGCAAAGCGCGGACATAGGCCATTACCACCGGGTCCTCGCGCTTTTGTCCCAGCACGACGCCGAACCGGTGTCCCCTGCCCCAGTCCAGCACCCGCGCAAAGCTGAGATCCGGTCTGCGGTAATAGACTGCAGGAACCATCTTGAGCGCAGGATCCCCATAGGATGCGCTGCGGATGCCGCCCACCGGCGTAAAGTTCACTCCGCGCTCCAGCCCCTCCTGCAGCAGGCTGGTCTCGTAGACGGTCTGGTACATCTCTTTGACGGGCAGCCAGCGGTATTGCAGCGCCTGCTCCAGACTCAGCCTGCCCACCGGCATATCGGCGGGCGGGTGGATGGGAATGCACAGCTCTGGCGCATAAAGCAGCGGGATGAAAGTGAACCCCTGCGCGTAAAATTCCGAACTTTCCAACTGGAAAGAAAGGTCCGCGTCCCCTTTTTTCAGACTGCGCCAGACCTCGCTGCGACTGGCGCACTGCATCATAATAGACGTGTATTGCAGACACAGCTCGTTCGTCAGAGAAAACAGGTCGTACCCGAACATCCGCATCGCCTCATGGCTCCATGCAATGACCAGATGCCGTTCCGGCGGATTTTCCTGCTGCTGTACCGCACGGGCATGGCGCACTGCCTCCTGATATAAGGCCGTCAACTGCTTTGCCTTGGGGTAAAAGTCCCGGCCTGCCGGGGTCAGGATCACCCGGCGCGGTACATGCTGGAACAGTTCAAACTGCAGTTGCCCTTCCAGCGTGCGGATCTGCTGCGAAAGCGCCGACTGCGAAAGATACAGTGCCTCTGCTGCTGCCGAAAAACTGTCCATCTCTACGATCTTCACAAATCCTTCCAGTGCACTCTGGTTCATCTGCGCATCCTCGCTTTCTTACATTAGGATTTCCTAAATTATAATATAACATAATTGAATTGTAAAGTGCGTCACTCTACGCTACAATTGTTAAAGATTCAGCAAAGTGGTTTTTACCCTGCTGCACGATAAGAAGAGAAAAGAGAAAGAGAGCGTACCTATGAACAAGATTTCCCGCAAGGGCTTTCTGAAGATCGCCGCTGCCGCCGCCATGAGCGGTGTCACTGCCGGCGCACTGGCTGCCTGCAATTCCGCCTCCAGCTCCACTGCCTCCGGTGCTGCCGGTCAGTACATCCCCGGCACCTACGAGGGCACCGCCGAGGGCATCTCCTCCACCGTCAAGGTCACCATGACCTTCTCTGACAGCGCTGTCACCGACGTGGTGGTGGACACCTCCGGCGAGACCGCTTCTTTCGGCGCTGCCGCTGCCGATGAGCTGCGTGAGCAGCTGATGGCTGCCGGTTCTGCCGAGATCGACGGCGTTTCCGGCTCTACCATCACCTCCGATGCCGTGATGAAGGCTGCCAAGAGCTGCTACGCACAGGCAAAGGGTGAGGCCGTGGTGTCCAGCGTGCAGCTGCCCACAGGCGACGCAAACGACTGGCTGGGCAAAGAGCCTGATATCGACGAGACTGCCATCACTGAGACCGTGGACACCGACATCCTCATTGTGGGTGCAGGCAACGGCGGTATGTTTGCTGCCGCCTATGCAGCTGCGAACGGCCTGAATTTCCGCGTTATTGAGCAGAACGCCAACGTACAGGACACCCGCCACTGGTACGGCGCTATCGACTCCGCTGCCGCCAAGGAGGCCGGTGAAAAGCCCGCCGACCGCGCCAAGCTGCTGAGCGAGATCTCCCGCTACGCCTCCGGTAAGTGTGACCAGCGCGTCGTCAAGACCTGGATCAATGAGTCTGCCGCTATGCACGACTTCATGCGCAGCATTCTGGAAGATAAGTACGGCTGGGTGTGCGATTTCACCTCCGGCAGCGAGGCTGCATGGCCCACAGAGAATGCTGAGCACAATACCGACTACCTCTTCCCTGTGCAGGAGCATAACTACATGGCCAGCGAAAGCGCATCTGGTCTGGCCCGCAACGAGCTGCTGCTGCAGTACATTCAGGAGCTGGGCTACGATGTGGACTTCAAGACCAGTCTGGCCAAGCTGGAAAAGAACAGCGAGGGCCGCATTACCGGCATCATCGCCCAGAGCACCGAAGATGACCACTTTATCCGCTACAACGCCAACAAGGGCGTGCTGCTGGCCTGCGGCGGTTTCCCCGGCAACCCCTACATGATGGAGCAGCTGGACCCGCTTGGCACCAGCGTGACCACCGCCTGCTCCTACTCCCCCGCCGACAAGGGCTACGGCATCCGCGCTGCTGTATGGGCCGGTGCCAATCTGGACAAGGAAGCCGCTCCCATGCTGTTTGACCGCGGCGTTGTTGCCCCCGGCGTGGATGGCGGCTATGTGGATAGCGACACTGCCTTTGGCGGCAAGGCCTTCCCCGGCAAGATCCGCCAGTACAACCCCGGTACCCAGCCCTTCCTGAAGGTGAACCGCAACGGCGAGCGCTTTGCCAACGAGAGCTGCCCCTACAACGATATCGTCTACGCTGCTGCCCACCAGCCGGGCCGCGTCTACGCACAGATCTGCGATGCCAACATTCTGGAGGACGCAAAGCGTTTCCACACCATCGGCTGCTCTGCCCAGACCCGCAACGGCGGCGAGAAGTACATTCAGGGTAAGATGGACGAGGCTATTGAGGCCGGTGCATTGTTCAAGTGCGATACGCTGGACGAGCTGGCTGACAAGATGGGCTTTACCGGTGCTGCCAAGGACACCTTCCTTGCTACCGTGGAGCGCTACAATGAGCTGTACGACAAGCAGAACGATGAGGATTTCGGCAAGCCCGCTTACCGCCTGAGTGCCATCCGCACCGCGCCCTTCTATGGCTGCTGGCTGGGTGCCTCTCTGCTGACCACCGAGCAGGGCATTGCCATCAACGAAAAGGGTCAGGCGCTGGACAACAACAACCAGCCCATGGAGGGCCTGTATATCACCGGTGATATGTCCGGCAGCTTCTTTGCCAACAACTACCCCTGCCTGATGGCTGGTGTGGCCATGGGCCGCACCCTGACCTTCGCCATGAAGGCCGTCAAGCAGATGGCGGGTCTGGATAACGCCTGATCCAGCGCGGTTTTCCGGCACAACTTAAGCGTTTTTCCATTTCTTCTTTCTTCATGAAGAGAGGCGGTCCCTGTTTGGGGCCGCCTCTCTTTGCTATTTTTTCGCCACGTGCCCCCTACACAAATCCCCACGATTGTGCTATGATAAAGCTGAACAGCCGGTTTGTGCCAGACAACCGGCAAAATCGAGGTGTTTGTACAAATGTCTGATCTCCTTGAAACTCTGCAGCAGGAAGGGGTAGACCCCGCTCTGCTGGAAGCAGTCCAACAGTACCGCGCTGCCCATGCCCTGCCGGACGCACTGCGCCCGCGCATTCCTTCCCCTGCCTTTACCTACTACGGCAAACAGGTGTGGGAGCAGGCGCTGGCGGCGCTGCTCTGCGGCGAAAACCTGCTGCTGGCAGGCGGAAAAGCCACCGGCAAAAACGTGCTGGCCGAGAACCTTGCCGCCGCCTTTGGCCGTCCCGCATGGGACATCTCCTTCCATGTGAACATGGACGCAGCATCCCTCATCGGCATGGACACTTTTGTGGACGGTCAGGTGGTGTTCCGGCCCGGCCCGGTATACCGCTGCGCCCAGTGCGGCGGCTTTGGTGTGCTGGATGAGATCAACATGGCCAAAAACGAAGCGCTGGCCGTGCTGCACGCGGTGCTGGACTTCCGCCGTGCCATCGATGTGCCCGGCTACGACCGCATCCCGCTGGCGGAGGAGACCCGCTTTATTGCCACCATGAACTACGGTTATGCCGGCACCCGTGAGCTGAACGAGGCCCTCACCTCCCGTTTCGTGGTCATCCAGATGCCCACCATTACGCAGGACGATCTGGAAAAGTTGCTGCGGACGCAGTTCCCCGATCTTGCTTCCAAGTATGTGCGCCAGTTTGCACTGCTGTTCCTTGACCTGCAGAAAAAGTGCGACAGTGCGGAAATTTCCACCAAGGCGCTGGATCTGCGCGGTATGCTGGATGCCCTGCGGCTGATCCGGCGCGGCATCCCGGCAGGCGCGGCACTGGATATGGGCATCACCAACAAGGCCTTTGACTCCTACGAGCAGGGCCTGATCCGTGATGTGATCGCAGCGCGCATTCCGGCCAAGCTGGATGCCGCCAAGCTCTTTGGCTGATGGACGCCCAGAGTTACACCGCGCAGGAGCGGCGTGCGGCCAATCAGGTCTGGGCTGCTGCAGGAGCCTATGGCTTTGAGCCGCTGTTTCTGGCCCGCTATACCGACGGCACCACCGATTTTTACATGAACACTGTCGTGGGCCTCATCCACAAATATTACGGTGACGCGCTGATCCGCAGCGTCTTTGACGCATGGGACGGTGATCTGCGGCAGACGATGCTGGACGACATGACATGGCTGTATCTGGAAAACGCCGCCTATCGGCTGGAGCTGCCCCGCCGCCCGGTTCTGGAAGCGCTGCGCCATGCCCATGCAGATTACTTTTTTGCGATTCAATACAAGCTCTCCCGTCAGGAGTGGATGGCAAAAAATCAGCTGGTCTACACCATGCAGGCTGCACGCTGGCGGCGTGTGCTGGGCCGTGCCGACCCGGTGATGACCCCTTATGAGTCCGGCCTTGCTGCCGCGCTGGCCCCGGAGCATGTGCCGGAGCCGGAACAACTGAAAGCCGAAATTTTATCGATCTACGCAAAATTCAACCTGTTCGACGGCACTGTGCACCAGAGAGCAGCTTTGCATCTGCATCTGGACGGCCTGCTGGCAAAGCTTGCCACCAAAGCCATGCCCACCCAGATGATCAAAACGGACCGCGTGACCGTGGAGCACTCAAACTCCGTGGATGCCGTAGGCGGTGGACTGGCGGTGGACAAGCGCAGGGCCCACATCACCCTGAAGCAGGATGCCGCGCAGGACAGAGCCTACATCGAAAGCTGCTTCGGTCGCTCTCTCTACCCGCCGGAACGGCTGCGCAAGGCTGAGCAGGAGCTTTGTGTGGGCGACCATCTGGGGTGCCATTTGTGGTTCAGTGCCGGTGTGCCCAGCCCGGAGCAGGCTCCCACACCGGAAGCAAAGCATCTGGCTGAACAGGCTGAGCTGCAGGCCGACCGCAACCGCGCTTATTACGCCAAAAATCGGGAACTGCACCGCAGTGTGGTGCTGCGGCTTACCGAGCAGATCCGCAACTGCATCCTTGTGCACCAGCAGCCCAACGCCCGTGTTGCCCGCAGCGGCAACCTGAACGCTGGGCGCATCTGGCGCGCACCACTTTTGAACGATGACCGGGTGTTTTTGTGTGCCGAGGAAGAGAACCAGCCCTCTTTTACGGTAGACCTTTTATTGGACGCATCCGCTTCCCGCCTGCACTGTCAGGAAGTGATCGCGGCTCAAGGATCCATTTTGGCCCAGAGCCTTGCGGCCTGCGGGATCCCGGTGCGGGTGTCCAGCTTCAGCAGCCTGCGGGGCTACACCGTACTGCGGGTGCTCAAAGGCTTTGCAGACAAAAACCTGCAAAACATCAACCGATATTTTGCTTCCGGCTGGAACCGTGACGGCCTTGCTCTGCGGGCCGCAGGCGACCTTTTGCAGTATGCGCCCGGTCCTGCGCCGCGGCATCTGCTCATCGTGCTGACGGACGCTTCGCCCAACGACAGCCGCCGCATCCCGCCCAGTGCAGAAAACCCGCTGGGCTGCGGTTACGAGGACGCTGCCGGTGTGGCTGACACTGCCGCGCAGGTGCGTGCGCTGCAGCGCATGGGCATCCGGGTGTCGGCTGTGTTCATGGGTGAGGACAGCTCTGCCGGTGCCGCTGCACAGATCTACGGCAAAAACATGGCCCGTATCCGCGGCATGGACCAACTGGCCCGCGCGGCCGGGCGGCTGATTCAGAACGAGATCCGTGAACTGGGCGATTGAACCATATTTTACCAGAACAGCCCACAGATGGGAGGCTTTGGCCTTGCCGTCTGTGGGCTGTTTTTGATACAGAACACAACTGATTCGCTCTTGCAACAACCATGTTTCGGGTCGTTGTTGCAGGATGCGCGGAAATATTTTGTTTTTCTACAAACTTATAGTTGTTTTCCGTTGTGAAGTATGCTATACTATGTTCAGTCAATAAAACATTCCTGCGTAAGCCGCCTGCTGTGCACCGGGTCGTTTGGCGCAGTGCCCATCCGTTATACAACGAACTGCTGTGTTATAGTTTCAGGAGGGAACCGATCATGGATGCCAACCGTTATTTTGATGCCATGCACAACGCTATGTCAGCTCAGCACCCCGGTGCGCAGCTGCTTTTAACGGTAAAGCTGCAGGACACCTGCGGCAACGATGCCTGCCTGGAGCTGAAGCAGCTGCCCGGTGAGAGCACCTCCATTCTGTGCTACTCCACCATGGGTCGCCGCTGCCTGAACTTTCAGCTGTTCCGCAAGGGCTGGCAGCTGTGCCACAACGCCGACGGCCAGCTGGTGGGCCGCTTTCCTTCCAGCGCCGACGGCCTGATCGACGAGACCGATTTCCGCGCCTACTGCCGGGAAGACCGGCTGGATCTGGCCCGCACCCAGCGCATCACCGCCGAGCTTCGCCAGTGCGCCGGTATCGATTATCGGGGCAGCATCCCGCAGAACGCCCGCACCGGTGCCGTTATTACCGTGGAGAGCTTTGTAGGGGCCGGTGCCCGCTGGACCTACTGGAGTCAGGATGTTCTGCCCAGCCTGCCGCTGGGTGCCATCCTCTACTGGCTGGCGGATCATCTGGCCGGTGCCGAGCGCCGCACCCTGCAGGCCGACCCGCAGGCAGCCCGCCTTGCCGCCCAGTGGCTGGCCGGTGATACAGCCGTATTCTTCCATCCGTCGGTGCCGATGACCGCCATGAATACGGTCTCTTCCGGCTCTGCGCCCGCACGCCGCCGCACCACTGTGCCCGCTGCCCGCAACAAGAGCTGGCAAAGCATCATGGCCGTGATGGCAGGCATGTGAACGAAAAAGCAAGGAAAGACCGATCGTCTCTCCTTGCTTTTTCAGTATTATTCGAGGTACGGGTCCAGCAGGGCATCCACCATTTTGTTCCGCTTGGGGTTCGGCTTTTTGATCACATGGCCGCGGCAGACCACCAGTTCCAGATGCTGCAGCGCACGCAGGTCTTCCAGTGGGTTGTGCTTTGTCACAATAAAATCTGCGCTCTTGCCTGGCTCAATGGAACCGGTCACGTCTCCTACTCCGGCCAGCTGAGCATTGCGCAGGGTGGCCGTGTACAGGGCGAACTGGTTGCTTACACCGCAGTATTTGTGGAAGTAGCACAGCTCCCGCCAGAAATCGTACTGGGTGATGTACGGGCAGCCTACATCGTTGCCCAAGGCCACCGGGATGCCGTTGGCAAGGGCGGTCTTTGCGCTTTCCACCACACCGTCAAACACGATCTTGCCGTTATACTGGTCCTTTTCCGAAGCGCCGGAAACCGCTGTATCGAACAGCGCATAGGGCAGCGCCGGGGAGATAGTGGTGCACACAAAGGCTCCCCGCTCCTTGTAAAGCCGGATGGTCTCATCGTCCATCTTTGCGCCGTGCTCAATGGAATCCACGCCGTTTTCCAGCGCCGCCTTTACGCCCTCTGGCGACTCGGTGTGTGCCGCCACGGTATAGCCCAGCTTGTGGGCCTCGTCGCAGACGGCTTTGACCATTTCCGGCTTCATCTTCAGCTCGCCGGGGGTTTCCTTTTCGGTGGCATCCAGCACGCCGCCGGTGATCATCAGCTTGACAAGATCCACCTTCTGTCCGCTGGCCTTTTTGAGCTGAGCAAGTGCTTCGGCATTGTTATGGGCCGCAACTGCCACCGAGCCCGCCATGTGTCCCCCGGGCACCGAAATGCCTTCGTTGGCAGCAAGGATGCGCGGTGCCAGCAGCTTGCCAGCTGCAGCATCATCACGGCAGCGGGTGTCAAAATCTGCAATGCCGCCCACGGTGCGGATGGTAGTCACGCCACCCAGCAGTTCCAGCTTCGCGTAGCTGCATACCAGCCTGTAGGCCACCGCACGGGTCAGGCCGTTGCTCAGAATTTTGCGCACCAGCGCAGCATTGTCCCGCGGCTTTGCGCTGGGCTTGCCGTTGCCTGCCAGATGCACATGCAGGTTGATCAGGCCCGGGCACAGATAGCCTCCGTGCAGATCGATCACCTCATAACCGTCCAGATCCACGCCCTCGTCGGCAATGGCAATGATCTTATCATCCTCGGTCAGCAGGATCTTGTGCTCTACCGGCTGCATCTGCTCGGTGCCATCCAGCAGGATCCCGTTCGTATAGGCACGTTTCATTGGGAACATCCTCTCTTTTTCAGATTTTTCGGACAGGAGTTGTTTTGTTCCAGTATAGCACGTTCCGGCAGATGGTGCAATGCAAAAACGGGCAGGAAAGGTTCAGCCCTCTCCTGCCCGCTCGGTGTTTTTATTTACTGTGCGGCTGCGCTGGAAGCTGCTTCGGAAGCAGCAGCCTCAGAAGATGCGGCTTCCGAAGAAGCAGCTTCGCTGGATGCGGCATCTGCGCCGCCGGTCACGCCGCCCTCAACGACCAGCTCATCCTCATAGTCAAGGCCGTAGGTATCCACCAGAGTCTCCTCATAGTCCTTGTGGAAGAAGTTCTCCTCGCCCAGAGCCTTGATCTCCTCGTTCAGCCAATCCAGAACGGTGGTGTTGCCCTGGCTCACAGCGGGAGCAATGGTGTCCTGACTGCCCAGAGAGGGAATGCCGACCGTGTAGCCGGTGTTCTGCTTTGCAAATGCAATGACCTCGGTGTTATCGTTGGCCCATGCCACGCCGTTGCCGTTCTCCAGTGCGTTCTTGGCCGTTGCATAGGAATCGTACTTCTGCAGCGGAATGTCGGGGTACTCCTTGGTCAGGTAGGTCTCGGCGGTGGTGCCGGAAATGACGATCATCTGGTCGTCAGCGTTCCAGTTATCCAGAGTGGTGATAACGTTGCTGTCCGGAGAAATGACACCCAGAGCCACGTTCATGTACGGCAGAGCAAAGTCCACTTCCTCTGCGCGCTCCGGGGTCACGGTGAAGTTTGCCAGGATCACATCCGCCTTGCCGGTCTGCAGGTACTCGATGCGGTTTGCAGCCTCGGTAGAAACAAAGTTGATCTCTACGCCCAGATCCTCGCCCAGACGGCGTGCAAAGTAGACATCATAGCCCTGATATTCGCCGTTCTCGTCCACATAGCCGAACGGGTTCTTATCGGAGAACACGCCGATGTTGATGGTGCCGGACTCCTTGATCTGATCCAGAGTGCGGTAGACCACGCTGCTGCCGGATGCTGCAGTTGCAGTAGAAGCAGAAGAAGAGCCGCCGCATGCGGTCAGAACAGCGGCAGCGGAAACTGCACCCAGACCCAGCAGGAAGGAACGACGAGAGATCTTAGACTGTTTCATAATGATTACTCCTTTACAAAATCTTTCCCATTTGGCTGCGGAACACCCGCAGTCTTTATCTTGATCTGTGACTCATTTCACAGCATCAAACGTGAAGGTGCGTAGGAAGCGTTGCGCGCGCTCGGTCTTGGGCCGGTCAAAGAACTCGGCTGGTGCAGCTTCTTCCACGATCTTGCCGCCATCCAGAAAGATGACGCGGTTGGCAATGGCACGGGCAAACTGCATTTCGTGGGTGACGATGATCATGGTCTTGCCCTGCTTGGCAAGGTCCAGCATAACGTCCAGCACCTCGCGCACCATTTCCGGATCAAGGGCAGCGGTCACTTCGTCAAACAGAAGGATCTCCGGGTGCATACACAGTGCACGCACGATGGCAACGCGCTGCTTCTGGCCGCCGGAAAGCTCCCGCGGGTAGCTGTTTTTCTTGGCAAGCAGGCCCACACGGTCCAGCAGAGCTTCGGCCTCCTGCTGCACTTCCGCTTTGGGGCGCTTCTGCACCTTAGTGGGTGCCAGAAGCACATTGTCCAGCACCGTCATGTGCGGGAACAGCTCGTAGCTCTGGAACACCATGCCGATGCGCTGGCGCAGCTGAGTCAGATTTTTACCGCCGTAGGCAACGGTCTCATTGCCCAGCCGCACCCGGCCGCTCTGGGTGGGCTCCAGACCATTCAGACAGCGCAGCAGGGTGCTTTTGCCGCAGCCCGAAGGGCCGACCACCACGATGACCTCGCCGGGCTTGACAGCAAAGCTGATATCATCCAGCACGGGGGTCTCGCCATAGGCCTTGATCAGATGTTCAACAGTCAAAATAGGTTCTGCCATGTACGGTCACTTCCATTTCTTTTCGAGATAGGATGCCAGCAGACTGATGGGCCAGCATACGAAGAAATATAACACGAAAACCGTGAGATAAATGCCAAACGCTGCGTTGGGGCTGGCGGTGCGGTTGGCCTCAATGATCTGCTGTGCTACCTTGATCACTTCCACCACACCGATCATCAGCACAAGGCTGGTGGTCTTGATCATGCGGGTAATCAGGTTGATGGACAGCGGGATCAGGCGGCGCACCGTCTGCGGAATGATGATGTACCAGTAGGTCTGCGCACGGCTCATGCCAAGGGCCTCGGCGCTCTCATACTGGTGCTTCGGAATGGCGATCAGCGCACCGCGCACAAGGTCGCTCATTTCTGCGGTGCCCCACAGCACAAACACGATGATGGATGCCGTCTCGCCGGAAAGGTTCCACCCAAAGGCACGGGTGGTGCCGAAGTAAACGAGGAACAGCAGCACCATCTGCGGCATGATGCGGACGAACTCCAGATAAAGCCGCAGAACCGCCTTGATAACGGGGTTGCGGGAGGTCATGAGCACGCCCAGCAGGATGCCCAGCGGCAGGCTGATGATCACCGAGACGGCGCTGATCTTGAGTGCAACGCCAAGGCCGCCCAGCAGGCGGGCCATGTTTTTGCCCTTGAACAGGACATCAAGACCCAAATCCAGCATAGCGCAGCCTCCTTTCGATCAGGCTGCCCACAATGGACACCGGCAGCAGAATGATAAGGTAGAACACCACCAGCAGGAACAGACATTCGATGGTTTTGGAGTACATGCCGATGAGGTCCTTTGCCGTGAACATCAGGTCCATCAGGCTGATGGCGCTGAACACGCTGGTCTCCTTGAGCAGGAAGATCACATTTGCCATGAAAGCCGGCATACTGGTGGACATGGCCTGCGGCAGAATGATGTAGCGCATGGTCTGCCAGCGGTTCATGCCAAGGCTGTAGGCACTCTCGGTCTGGATGGGCTCAATGGCTTCCAGACCGCTGCGGAACGCTTCGGCCATGTAGCTGCCGCCCAGAAACGCCAGACCGGCAATGCCGCAGATCTCGGCATTGGTGCGGATGCCCACCTTGGGCAGGCCATAATAAATGAAGAACAGCTGCACCAGCAGCGGTGTGTTGCGGGACAGCTGGATGTAAACACCCACGATCTGCCGCAGAACGGGCACCTTGTCATACTGGATCACTGCGCAGGCAAGGCCAATGATGATGGCAAAAATGATGCCTGCAACGCCCAGCCGCACGGTAAGTACAGCGGCCTTCTGGTAGAGCGGCAAATATTGCTGGATCGCATTCCAGTCCATTGCCGGATTCCTCCCTTGTATCCTGATTTGCGGGTCAAAACAAAACGCCCGGAAGCTCCCTCTTCAAGTAAGCTCCCAGGCGGTCAGCGACAGATCCTTCTGCGTGTTCCCACACAGAATATGCAGATATGCTCACACGGCATACCATACTGCAGGGCGGCCGGTCCGGGAAGCGTTTGCGGTACAACAACACATTGCGCAACAACACATCATAGCCGTTTCCTCCCTGAATGATCTCAATTTTCGGATTTGCTCGACCCGATGCACGTAGTTTACACCCTATTACCCATTATGTCAATATGATTATGGGACTTCTTTCGATTCTTTGCTCATTCAGCCTAAAATCATCTCATTTCATGTGTAAATTTTATTCATTTTTCAACCTGACCGTATGCGTCGTGCGGACAGCAAAAAGCCCTCCCGTCGGGGGAGGGCCGGGCCGGATAAAGATTTTTTAGGAAAGTTTAAGAAACAGCCGGTTTTGCTTTCTGCTGCCATATGCTCCCCTTCTGCCTTTTCTTTTATAAATAAGTATACTGATTTCCCGGGAAAAGTGCAATCAAAAGGCAGGAATATTTTACAGGTTCAGCAGCACATTGGCCCGGAAAACGTTGCCGCCCGTTTCCACCGTCAGATTGCCGTGATACCTGTGCACGGCAGTTTCGACGGAAACAAGGCCGATGCCCTGTCCGTCATGCTTGGTAGAGTGCAGAACGCCGCCCTGCTTTTTCAGCACGCCGTCATAGCGGTTCTCCACCATCAGGCCCATCATGGCCGGGCTGAGCATCCGGGCCAGCACCTTGATCTGCCGTTCTTCCGGCGGCAGCTTCTGGCTGGCATGGAGCGCATTTTCCAGCAGGTTGCCAAGAATGGTGCACAGGTCGGCCTCCGGCAGGGGCAGGAGCTTGGGCAGTTCCAGCTTCCATTCGATCTGGATGCCCTGTTTCCGGGCCTCGTAGTCGTAGTGGCCGGCAAGCGCATCCACCGCAGCGTTGACGCACAGGGTGGGTCTGGCATCGCTGAGTTCGCTCTCGTACTGGCTCAGGTAGCTTTTCAGTTCATCCAGCCGCCCGGCCTCGGTCAGGCCAGAGATCACATGCAGGTGCTGGCGGAAATCGTGCCGCAGGTGGCGGGTCTGTTCCAGATAGCTGCGCAGCTCCATATAGCGGCGGGACTCCACGGCCAACAGCTGGTTTTCGCGGTCCAGCTGGGAGCTGCGGGCATACTCCTTTGCCACGCGGTACATCTCGTACAGCAGCAGAAAGATGCCCAGCAGCGAGATGCTCACTGCCAGCACCGCGATGATGCGGATGCGGTTCATCAGGATGACGCCGATCTCCTTCGGCATACAGAACACCAGAAACGCCGCGTACAGTGCCGGCAGCGGCCATGCCGACTCCCAGAAAGCTTCGCCGTGGTACTCCTGCAGCAGCCACCGGCTCCAGCGCACTGCCGTAAAGCGGAAGATGGCGCTGAGTATCACCGAGAGGGTCAGGCAGATGACCGAGGTGCTGGGCAGAAACACCGGCTGTGCATTGTCCAGCTCAGCTTCCGCGTTCAGCACAATGGCAAGCAGGGTGCACACAGACATCATCACCGCCGACACTGAGAACAGAAACATGGTCTGGCTGATCGATACTTCCCGGTCGGTGCGCCAGCGCAGCAGCCAGAAGCTGATGATGAGCAGCGGGATGAGCAGGAAATTCGTTTCTATGTCCAGCATGCAGCACACCGCTGCGCCAGCCAGACCCATCAGTGTGATCGCCGACGCACCGATGGCATAGGTTTTACGCGGTGCACGCAAGTGCTCCTGCAGCGAGGCAAGGCAGAGGTATTCTGCCGGATACATCATTGCAAATTCCAGAAAAAAACATCCAAACAATGCAAAATTCACAAGCGCTCTCCTTTCCAGGTCAGAATTCCCGCTGCATACCACGGAACTGGTACTGCGTAAATTGGGCAAGCAGGCTGTTTTTGTCCTTCTGCCGCACCGGCAGATGGGTCCCATCCAGCATTTCAATGCAGTCGCCCTCAAACCGCAGCACCTTGGACATGTTGATGATCACGCCGCGGTTGCACACCAGAAATTCCGGCTGGGTCTGAAGCTGTTCCTGCACCTGTGCAAAATTTGCCGTGGCCCGGCACTCGCCGTCATCCGTGACCACACGCACATAATGGTTCTGTGCCGTAGCATAGTAGATCTTGGTCAGCGGCAGCCGCACGATCTGCCGGGCAATGCGCACCTCCAGCTCCGGCTGCTGGCGGCACAGCACCCGCCGCAGCTCCCCTGCCAGCTGCTCAAACTTTTCTTCCTTATAAGGCTTGAGCAGATAATCGAATGGATGTACCGGAAAGGCATCCCACACGTACTCCGGCGAGGATGTCACAAACACGATCAGCAGGTCCGGGTCGGCCGCACGCAGCCGCTGCGCCGTCTCAATGCCATTGGTGCCCTCCATGCAGATGTCCAGAAACACCACCTGATACCCTTCGCGCCAGCCGGCCCGCAAAAATTCATCTCCGCTGGCAAAACAGCTGCAGGATATGTTCTCATTTTCAAATGCCTTTTTCAGCAGCTGTTTCAACCGTTCGGCATCCGGCTTGCTGTCTTCCACGATCGCCGTCTGCAGGTTCATTGCTGCACCCCCTGTTCCTTCTGCTTCCCTGTTTTTTATATTATAGCACAAGTTCTGCCTTCCGTGGTCTGCCATTCGCGCACAAAACAGCCCGTTTCGCGCAGGTTGCGGCAGTGGACAGAAATTTTTTTGTGTTTTCCTGCTGCAATGCAAAACAAAAAAGGCACCACACAATGTGTGATGCCTTTCTGATCTGGTGGAGAATACCGGGATCGAACCGGAGAACGAAGTGACAGCTGTTCGCATTGACTTCGTTGCACAATATGGATATAATATAATTAGAATTTTACTATTATAGATCGTTCAGGAGCAGGAGGTGCTTTTATGAATATCCGTCCATCTGCAGCGATTCGTCAGAACTACAACGAGATCGCCGATCTGTGCAGAGAAACCGCTGAGCCGATTTTTCTCACCAAGAACGGCGAGGGTGACTTGGTCGTCATGGACATCGAAACCTACAACCGCCGTGAAAAAATGCTGAAGCTCCGTGAAGAGCTGCTTTCCGTGGAAGAGGACCGGATGCGTGGAAGCGAGGGCTATTCGATTGACGAGGTCACCTCCATGATGCGCAGTGCGATCAAGGAGGCCGCCGGACATGGAGCAGCAAAATAAATACCGCGTGATCGTGTCAGCACGGGCTGCTCAGATGCTGGTGTCCCACGCCGCATTTCTGGCACAGGTCAACCCTGCAGCAGCAGAGCGGCTTACAGTGGAATTTGAAAAGGCTGCAAAATCTCTGGAGCAGATGCCGCAGCGCTGCCCATGGCTCAAAGGCGAATACATTCCTAAAAATGCTTACCGATTTATCTTGTTTGAAAAACGCTATATGCTTATCTTCCAGATCGTAGATCATACGGTTTATGCAGATCATGTGGTAGATTGCAGACAGGATTACGGCTGGCTCATCCGATGATCAACAAAGGCGGTGGCTTTCCCTTTTGTGGGAAGCTCCCGCCTTTTTTCTGCGTCTGTATAAAAAGAAAAGCACCATACTTCCTACGAAGTACAGTGCTTTTTTGGTGGAGATTACCGGGCCGATTCTGACCACGGTGACCCTCTTGCAGTCCATGCACGGCGCTCTCCTGGGTGAGCTAAGCCCTCACTCGTTTGGCAACAACAAAAAAACACCACACGTTTCTGTGTAGTGCTTTTTCCTTCTGGTGGAGAATACCGGGCCGATTCTGATCACGGTGACTCTCTTGCAGTCCATGCACGGCGCTCTCTTGGGTGAGCTAAGTCATTCAACATTATGATCTCCACCACCAAGCTGTCTGCCCGGACTGTCCTGCGGGCAATAAAGGCGGCGTTTCGGCTGTACCAGTCCAAGGCGTCCCAAGGCAAGCAGAGCGTCCGAACTCTGTTGCGGCAAAACCGGGGCGTGTCCAGCATCTCTGCCCTGAAAAATATCCGCAAGTATATCGACATGGTGCTGAATAAGCAGCAGCTTTCCGCACCGGGCGGTAAGACCCCGGAGAAGGAGTCGGTGCTGAAGAAGTTGAACGATAGCAAGGCAGCACTTGAACAGAAAAAATCACAGACCCAGCCAAAAGAAAGCGAACACACATTGTAAAAGGAGAAGCGCAAGTGAGCAAAACTATCACATTGACCAAACATCGCCCCGCTGACGGACTGTTGACCATTCACTCGTCCTACTGGGAGAAGCATCTCGCCGGGTTCGGACGGCTTTCAAAATGATTGGAGGAGTTTTATGAGCGAAAAATCGGATAAGCTGCGGGCGATGTTGGCAAAAGAGAAGGAACGCCGCATCAAACTGAACAATCGTATCGAAATTTTGGAGCGGCGCATTCAGGAGGAGGATTCCGCCGAGGTCAACGAGATGGTGCGGACTGCAAAGGTCACGCCGGAACAGCTTGCCGCCCTGCTGCGGCAGTCGGCCACCACTACCCCGAACCCGGCTGCGCTGTCCGCTGTGGGTGCAACTTTTGAGAAGGAGGACGATTCGGATGAAGATTAAGAGATTTGGCACACTGCTGGTGTCGGCGGTTCTGTGCATCGGCATGGCAGCTCCCGCTTTTGCCTTTGAGGGCGATTCCACCCCGGTGGAACAGCCGGTTCTGCCGGAAGTGGTGGAGGAAGATGTTGTCACCGTCACGGACGAAACCTCTGGTGCCCTGACCCCGGAAGGCAACCTGACGCTGGTGGACGACTACCACACCAACTATTCTGATGGCAGCGGACAGCAGTTCATTACGCTGGTGTCGAAGTCGGGTGCGACTTTCTATCTGGTGATTGACCGCAACGCCAAGGGGCAGCAGACCGTCCACTTTATGAACCTTGTAGACGAAGCCGACCTTCTGGCTCTGATGGAGGAAGATGCTGCCGATGCCTATACCGCTGAAAAAGAAGCAGCGGCGCAGGCTGAACAGGATAAGCTGAAAGCCGAGGAAGAAGCCAAGAAAGCCGCAGAAGAAGCGGCGGCATCCGGCGAGGAACAGCCCAAGGAAAACAAGGTCACAAAGATCGCATCCGGCTTTCTGGGCGTAGTCGTGCTGATTGCGCTGGCGGCAGGCGGCATTTTCTACGCTTTCGCAAAGCAGAAGCAGAAAAAGCAGGCCGAAAAAGAAGCCCTTGACCCCGATGCAAACTACACCGAGGACAAGGGCGATTTTGAGATTCCCACCGAGGACGAGCCGGAGGACACCGGTGAGGAGAACAACACAGAAGCATAATTTATTGGCGGCGTTTGCCGCCTTACATATACATCCGACAGTCTGTTTAGTCGTTTTCGTTGCTCACACAACGGTATACGGCAATGATGTTGGGCTTTTCTCCGACTATTTTCACATCATACTTTTCAGGGAAGTTCTTGAGGAAAAGGCTCAACTTTTGGAAACCATAAGTTCGGCTATCAAAGTCTGGCTTTGCTCTTCTTAAGAACAGTCCTACCTTTGCTACATTGACCCACCCATCCTCGTCTTGGAAGGTATCATAGGCTTTTTCCAATAAAGCATGAATTTCGTTTAGATCATTTTTCTTTTCGGAATTCTCTTCAGCGGGGACAGAACTAGCAATTGGAGTTGAATCCGTTTTCTGTGCATCCTCCTTGAGTTGCTTTGTAGATTCTTCTTTTTCGTTGTTCGGAGATATAGGCACTTCCGCTTTTTCTTTTTGGGGAGAACTAGCAGCATCTTGTTCATCGCTTGGGGAAGAACTAGCAACATCGTGTGCATCGTTCCCTTCAACTGAAGAAGAGCAGTTTTCCAAGAAGAGAAACTCATCGCAGGCATTCCGGAAAGCAACAGGGGTTTTTTGCTCACCAACTCCCATAACATAAACCCCTGCTTCACGCAATTTTATTGCCAACGGAGTATAGTCACTGTCGCTTGAAACAATAACAAACGCATCATAAAGGTTTGTATACAAAAGTTCTATGGTATCAATTACCAGTGCCATGTCTGTTGCGTTCTTGCCCGAAACATAGTCGAATTGCTGCTCAGCTTTGATTGCCAACCGTTTGATGATCTCACCCCAGTTTTTTAACGTTGGTTTATGCCAGTTGCCATAAGCACGCTTTACTACAATTCTGCCGCGTGTTGAGATTTCATGAAACACATCTTCCAATTTTGAAATTTGGGTATTATCGGCATCAATCACCACGGCGATTTTTTGAAGTTCCTGCATTGAAATTCACCCCTTCTGTTGCTTTTATAATCATTATATCTCGCACTATATGAAAATTCAACTCAAATATCTACCTTCTGAATAAAAAGCATTTGCTATCTCACTTGGAAGGCTGCACTGATATAGAAAGTAATTTACAACATTGGTGTAATGACATTAAAAACAGCTGTCTAATGTAAATTCGCAAATCGTTTCTGCTAATAAAAACACACGCATTTCTTTGCGGGTAACCATAAAATGGTTACCCGCTCTTTTTATATCCTGAAATCGGAAGGAGGAACGCAATGCCAAACAAAACGCAAGAATGCCTGAACCTTGCCCAGCAAACGGCAAAAAAATTGACCCGGTATTGGGAAAACTGGACGGACTACCTGACCACTGCATCCCGGCTGTACAAGTACAGCTTTGCAGACCAGCTCATGATCTACGCCCAGCGGCCTGATGCCACTGCCTGCGCCAGCTTCGACATCTGGAACAATCGCATGAACCGCTATGTCCGGCGCGGCTCCAAGGGCATCGCACTGTTAGACCAGTCCAGCAGTGTGCCGCGTCTGCACTATGTCTTTGATGTGAGCGACACCGGGGTGCGCCGCAATTCCCGTGACCCGGAGGTGTGGCAGCTCGGCCCCGATCTGGTGCAGCCTGTGTCGGAAATGATCGCCAGAGAGTACGGCGTTTACCATGAAAGGCTCAGCCAGCAGATTTCTGACCTGACGGGCAAGCTGGTAGATTCCTATTGGGACAACAACAGCGGCGACATTCTCGACATCGTTGACGGTTCGTTCCTGATAGATTATGATGAAGCCGGACAGGAGTTCCAGTTCAAATCTGCCGCCGCAATCAGCATCCTGTATACGGTTCTGGAACGCTGCGGCCTTGAGCCGGACGGTCATTTTGACCGTGACGATTTTCAGGCCATCTTCTCTTTTTCCACGCCTGCCGCCGTGTATGCGCTGGGCACCGCAGTCAGCGAATGCAGCCGGGATGTGCTGCGCAACATCGAACGAACCGTAAAAACGACAATCCGCCGCCGCAATGTAGAAAGGAGCCAGTATGAATATGAACAGCAGGAACGTGACCTACTCGACCGTCGGGGACTACCAGCTCCCGAACCTGACCCTGCCCCAGCAGGAGAAAGCACTGGGCAAATACGGCAGACTGCGCCGGACTTACCTGATGAAGCATCGCCCGGTGCTGTACAATTCGATGCTCCTGTCGGGGACTCTGCATGCAGAAACAGAAAAAACTGCCGAACTGATGGACAACGTATCAAAACTGTACGAAGAACTGATTTCTTTTTCTGATCTCTACGACAGTGCCAGTTTTGAAGCAAAGAAAATGATCGTCAATCAGCTTATCCGCAGGGTAGATGTTTATCGTGGGTATCAGCTCAACATTACCTTCAACTTCGACCTTACGCCGTACATTGAAGGGGATGATGCAGCAGCCTGCTGAAAAAACAGGCGGCAAACATTCCTTTTTGAAAATGGTGTAAAGTCAAAAGTTGGGGGTTGTATAGGAACCGCCTGCAAAAGCCTGAAAACGGTGCAGGCGAAGCAATGCAGCCCCCAAAAATCGGCTTCAGCAAAAAGAAAAGCACCATACTTCCTACGAAGTACAGTGCTTTTGGTGGAGAATACCGGGATCGAACCGGTGACCTCTTGCATGCCATGCAAGCGCTCTCCCGAACGGTATCGAAACACACCCCCACACGAAAGTGCGGGGACAGGCTTAATATCGCGTTGATACGTTCTATCCACCAAAAAGGTTCACAGTTGCATCCTGCTTCCAGGAATCATGCTCCGCCTACAAGGCAATTTTACCACCCAATTTTCAAGTGTGTCAATGGGTTTTGCTCAGAGAGAAGGTCATTTACGAGAAAAGTTTTTTCTGACAGCTTACTTAGCGCAATTTTGATTTTACACATCAAAGTTGCGCTTTTTATTTTCCCCAAAAGTATTGACAAGGAGGTTTTCTCAACGATGCCGATGTATTATCGCTGTTTTTTATCCATGAACCAACCGCATGACCCTTGACTACTTCTACGGACAGACTGGAGAGCTTTTCTCCTTCTACCGCATTCCAAAGGCTCTTTTTCAGGAGCAGCGGTTCCAGAGCCTGTCCACGGATGCCAAAACCCTGTATGGTATCCTGCTGGACCGCATGAGCCTGTCGGTGAAAAACGGCTGGCTGGACAAGCAAAACCGGGTGTTCATCATCTTCACAATCGAGGATGTCAAGAGGGCATTGTGTTGCGCAGACAACAAAGCAACCAAGCTGCTCCGGGAACTTGAAAAGTTTGGTCTGATTGAACGAAAACGCCGAGGGCAAGGAAAGCCAAGTTTGGTATATGTGAAAAACTTTTCGGCAGAATCTTCAAAAGAGAGTGTCAAGAATCGTGATAATGACGATTTTTGTGGCTTCAAAATCGCGTGTCAAGACCCTGCAAAATCACGGTGTAATAAGACTAAAGAGAATGATACTGAAATGAGTGAGATTAATCTCTTCTATTCCGAAGAATCGGATGGGATGAGTAAGCGCGCCCAACTGGAAGAATATTTTTCGCAGTCTTTGGAGGTAGACCTTCTGCTCCGGCTCTGCCCGGATGATGAGGACACCATCTATCAGATCGTAGATTTGCTGGTGGACACCTGTGCTACCAACCGCAAGCTGCTGCACATCGCCGGGGACGATAAGCCCGCCGAGGTGGTACGTAGCCGATTTATGAAGCTGAACGCCGACCACATCAAATTTGTGTTGAAGTGCCTTGCAGAGAACAGCAGCCCAATCAGGAACATGAAGCAATACCTGCTCGCTTCTCTGTACAACGCACCGACCACCATGCAGCTTTACTATCAGAATCAGACCAACCACGATTTAGCGAAACGGGGGTGATAAAAATTTCCAAAAAAGCAACCACGATTGCCATTGTCAACCAAAAGGGAGGCACTGGCAAAACAACAACCTGTGAAAATCTGGGTGTTGGCCTTGCCGCCGAGGGTAAGAAGGTCCTACTTGTAGACGCTGACCCGCAGGGTTCACTCACCATTAGTATGGGCTGGCAGAAGCCGGACGAACTGCCCGTTACTCTTTCGACCCTGATGCAGAAAGCCATAAACGACCAGTGCATTCCGCCCGGTGAAGGTGTGCTGCACCATGCAGAGGGTGTAGACCTCATCCCGGCCAGCATTGAGCTGGCAGGGCTGGAAGTTGCCCTTGTCAATACCATGAGCCGGGAAAAAATGCTGAAGCAAGTCTTGGACAGTGCAAAGCAGGACTATGACTATATTTTGTTGGACTGCACTCCCTCCCTTGGGATGCTGACCATTAACGCGCTGGCGGCGGCAGACACTGCTCTGATACCCGTACAGGCACAGTACCTTTCCGCGAAAGGTCTGGAACAGCTTTTGCAGACCATCAACAAGGTGCATCGGCAGATCAACCCAAAGCTGAAAATCGAAGGTATCCTGCTGACGATGACAGATAACCGCACCAACTATGGCCGACAAATCGACATGCTGATCCGGCAGGCATACGGAAAGCACATCAAAGTGTTCGGTCAGACGATTCCCCACTCCGTCCGTGCAGCGGAAATCAGCGCGGCGGGTAAGAGCATCTTTGTCCATGACCCGAAAGGCAAAGTGGCAGAAGCCTATAAATCTCTGACGAAGGAGGTGCTGGCCGATGCCGAAAAGCAGCGTAAACGCCAGTCTGAGCAGCTACGATGATATTTTTTCCACCGAAGAATCCCGGCAGGAAGAACAGCGCGAGCAGGTGCAGCAGATTCCGATTGGAGAGCTGTTTCCATTCAAGAACCATCCCTTCAAGGTTCTGGACGATGATTCTATGAGCGATACCGTGGAAAGTGTCAAGCAGTACGGTGTGCTTTCGCCGTTGATTGCCCGCCCCAGACCGAAGGGCGGCTATGAAATTATCTCCGGGCACCGCCGTCAACACGCTGCGGAGCTGGCCGGACTGGAAACCCTGCCGGTCATTGTGCGCCAGATGGACGATGATGCTGCCATAATCCTCATGGTAGATAGCAATTTGCAGCGTGAGCATATTCTGCCCAGCGAGAGAGCGTTTGCGTACAAAATGAAGTTGGATGCCATGAAAAATCAAGGTACAAGGTCAGATTTAACTTCGACACAAGTTGTGTCGAAGTTGCGGAGCAATGAAAAGCTGGGCGCAGAGAATAATCAAAGTCGTGAGACTGTTCGACGTTTCATCCGTCTGACCAACCTTATTCCAGAACTGCTGGACATGGTGGATAACAAAACCGTGTCCTTCAATCCTGCTGTGGAGCTTTCCTATCTTTCTCCTGAACAACAGCAGGAAGTGATCCGGGCAATGGATGATACCCAGAACTTTCCTTCTGTCTCACAAGCAAAGCGTATCAAGAAGCTGGCTCAGGATGGAACTTTTACAACGGAGACGGTCGTTGCCATTATGGGCGAGGAGAAAAAGAGCGAGCTTGATACGGTGACCATCAAAAATGACACCCTGAGAAAATACTTTCCCCGCAGCTATACGCCCAAACAGATGGAAGATACCATCATCAAGCTGCTGGAGCAGTGGCAGAAAAAGCGTCAGCACAGTGAAGAACGCTGACAGGATATGAATTGGAAAGACCCGGTTGGGTCTTTTTCTTTAGAAAAAAGGAGAAAATGCCTATGAAAAATGATTCTAATCCCATTATTCGTTCCGAGAAAGTCACCATTGATATGCACATCTGTGCGGCACTGTCGGAGAGCAGGAGCAGTGGCGAGATCTATTTTGCTGCCATCGCCCCGGATATGGAACTGACAGTCATCACGCTGGACGAGGCTCCCGACATTCTGCCCTGCTTTGACGAGGATGATGCGTACCTGAACATCCCCGACAGCTCGCTGCTGCTCAGCTACAACCCGGCGCAGGTGCTGAAACTGGCGGGCAAGCGCTATCTGACCGGTCCGGTCATTCTGGTGCGCACCAATATGGATGGCGAGTTCATCTCGCTGACGATCGATCAGGTCTACCTCTTTCAGAAGTACCTGATGCGCCACAGCGTTACCCTGATGGCTGACGGCCAGAAACTGCCCTGCATCTGTATCGACTGAGGTGTGCCATGCTGAACTTTTTTATCGGTTTCGCATTTTTTGAAGCCGGCGCTTTTTTCGGCTTCTTTGTGGCAGCTCTGTTGAACGCCGCCCATGCCGGGCAGGAGATCTCTATCAAATTCGAGGAGGACGATAATGGAACAGAACGAGAACACCCTGACGGTGCTGGAGATTGTACCGGGGCAGTATCCGAAGCAGGTCGAGATCGACCCTGACCTGAAATCTTTGCAGCAGGCAGTCGGCGGCAACATCGGTGCCAGCTATCCGTTCAGTGACCCGGTAGCCATCGTCTACAACGATGAGGGTAAGCTGATGGGTCTGCCGCTGAACCGTGCCTTGCGGGATGAAAGCGGCGAAGCCTATGATGTGGTCGCCGGAACCTTTCTGGTGGTCGGTCTGGGTGAGGAAGATTTTGCATCCCTGACCCCGGAGCTGGCACAGAAGTACGAGGAGCATTTTCATCAGCCGGAAGATTTTATCCGGCTGGGGCATCGGATGATGGTTGTTCGTGTGCCCGATGAAGCAGTCTGCCCGGAAGAAAGCAAAACCACCCCGCCGAAGGATGCCGGATTTGACCGCTAAACACGACTTTCTGCACTGGAGGTGATGGAAATGCAGGAAGAAATCGAGCACAAAACAGTCAATTTTGCCATTTCGACTGTAAAACTGTCTGCCCGCACTCTGCTGAAAGGGGCGCAGTTCTTTCTGCGCCAGTACGACAAGAGTGCATCGCAGGGCAAGCAGTCCATGAATCGGCTCATACGGCAGAACCGGGGTGTGACCAATCTGGAAATCGAAAAGACTGGCATCAAGGATTTTGACCGCTACGCTAAGCGGTATCACATCGACTACGCCATCCAGAAAGACCTGTCCTGCACGCCGCCCCGGTACCTGATTTTCTTCAAGGCGCAGGACACTGATGCGCTCAATGCTGCATTCAAGGAGTATTCGGCATCGGTGCTGAGCAAGACCGAGCGTCCCTCTGTGCTGGCCAAGCTGCACAATCTGGCACAGACCATTGCCAACCTCCCCGATAAAGTACGGCACAAAGAGGAGGAACGTGGCTTATGAACAAGAAAAAGTTCACCAAGCTGCTGGCCCTGTACCTGCCTTATCTGGTGATTGGGCTGGCTGCGACCAATCTTGGCGAGGCATGGCGGCTGGCCGAGGGTAAGGAGCTGGGCGACAAAATCGTGTCCCTGATGGGGACGCTCCCAGCTGCATTTGCGAACCCGCTTCCTAGTCTGCATCCACTGGATATTCTGGTGGGCATCTGCTGCGGTGCTGGACTGAGGCTGGCCGTCTATCTGAAAAGCAAAAACGCCAAAAAGTACCGGCACGGCATGGAGTATGGCTCCGCCCGATGGGGCACACCGGCGGATATTGCACCATTTATAGCTCCGAAATTTGAGGACAACATCATACTGACCAAAACGGAACGCCTAATGATGAGCAACCGTCCACCTGACCCCAAAAATGCACGAAACAAAAACGTGCTGGTGGTCGGCGGCTCTGGCAGCGGTAAAACAAGGTACTTTATCAAGCCGAACTTGCTTCAATGTACGTCTAAAAGCCATCCAGTTTCATTCGTGGTGACTGACCCAAAAGGCGGTCTCATTCAAGAATGCGGCCTTGCCTTGCTGAAGAACGGATATAAAATCAGGACGATGAACACCATAAATTTTCACAAGTCCATGCGCTACAATCCGTTCGCATATATCCACGAGGAAAAGGATATTTTGAAGCTGGTCACGACCCTTATGACCAACACCAAAGGTGAAGGTCAGGGCGGCGATCCGTTCTGGGACAAGGCGGAACGGCTTTTGCTGACCTCGCTGATTGCCTATCTGCACTACGAAGCCCCGGCTGAGGAACAGAATTTTGCTACGCTGCTGGAAATGCTCAACACCATGCAGGTGTCCGAGGAGGACGAGGATTATCAGAATCCGGTTGATTTGCTCTTTGAAGATTTGGCAAAAAAGAAGCCAAACAGCTTTGCAGGGCGGCAGTACAAGCTCTATAAATTGGCTGCCGGTGTTGTATGCTTTAAGAGACTTATTCATCACGATATGAGTAAGTCTCTTAAAACATATAAGGCTACAAAGCAGAAAGGAGACCCCATGAGCAAACAGAAAATAACCGCCCTATACGAGCGTTTGAGCCGTGACGATGAACTGCAAGGCGAGAGTAATTCCATATCCAATCAGAAAAAATTATTGGAGGAATACGCCGCACAGCAAGGCTTCACAAACTGTGTCCACTTTACGGACGATGGAATAAGCGGAACTTGTTTCGATAGACCCGGCTTTCTGGATATGATGCGGCAAGTCGAAGCCGGAAATGTGGACTATCTGTGCATTAAGGACATGAGCCGTCTGGGGCGTGACTATCTCAAAGTCGGTCAGATTATGGAGATTTTACGCCAGAGAGGTGTCCGTCTCATTGCCATCAATGACGGTGTGGACAGTGCCAGAGGGGACGATGATTTTACCCCTTTTCGTAACATCATGAACGAATACTACGCACGAGACACAAGCCGCAAAATCAAGTCCACTTTCAAGACCAAAGGCATGACAGGCAAGCATCTGACAGGGACGGTCATTTACGGTTATCTCTGGAATGAGACAAGAGACCAATGGATTGTTGATGAATATGCCGCCGAGGTTGTCAAGCGTATTTTTGCTATGACGATTGACGGCTACGGACCGTATCAGATTGCAAAGAAGCTGTCCGAGGACAAGATACTCATTCCCTCTGCCTACCTTGCACAGCATAACGAGGGCGTGAACAAAAACAAGACTTTCAAGGATGTGTACGGTTGGGGTTCTTCCACTATCGTCAATCTGTTGGACAAGCGTGAATATCTCGGTCATACCGTCAATTTCAAGACCCGAAAGCATTTCAAGGACAAGAAAAGCCATTATGTGCCGGAGGACGAATGGACGATTTTCGAGAATACTCATGAAGCCATTATCAGCCAAGAGACTTTCGACCTTGCACAGAAAATCCGAAGCAAGGTCAGACGATACCCCGATGGATGGGGCGAAGCTGCTCCTCTCACAGGCTTGCTCTACTGTGCCGATTGCGGCGGCAAGATGTATGTCCACCGCACTAACAACGGCAAGCGTATCTCTCAATACACTTGCTCACAGTACACAAAAGTCCCTTGTGGAACGCTCTGCAAGACACAGCACCGTATCAATGAAGATGTGGTATTGTCTCTTGTCTCCGATATGCTCCGAGCCATAGCCGAGTATGCAAAGCATGACCGAGCCGAGTTTGTCCGAGTGGTACAAGAAGCACAGTCCAGTCAGCAGACAAGCGAGGTCAAGAAGCAACGCACAAGGCTTGCTACGTCAAAACAGCGTGTTTCGGAACTGGAAGTTTTGCTCTGTAAAATCTATGAGGATAATGTATTGGGCAAACTCCCCGATGCCAGATATGCCGTTCTGGATGCACAGTACGCAAAGGAACAGGCGGCACTTACCGCCGAGATTGCAACACTTGAAAAGGCTGTCGGAGATTATGAGAAGCATGAGAAATCCGCAGACCGCTTTATCACTCTGATTGACAAGTATCAGAACTTCGACAAGCTGACAAATACCATGCTCAACGAGTTTGTCGATAAAATCCTTGTCCATGAGCGTGCCAGAAAAGGCAGTCGAGAGACTACGCAAGAGGTTGAAATCTTCTTTAACTTTGTCGGGCGTTTCGTCCCTCCGGCATTTGCTGAAGTGGAGCTTACGCCGGAAGAATTAGAGGAAATCCGCAAGCGAGAGGAACGCAAGGACAAACTTCATCAGAACTACTTGAAGCGTAAAGCCAGCGGTGCCCAGAAGCGTTATGAGGACAAAATCAAGGCGGCGAAGAAAGCCGAGATGGACGAAAAGAAAAATGCCATTCGAGCCGAGGACATTGCAAGGGGTGTGTTTATCCCTGTCAGCAATCTTCCGAAGCGAGAGCCACAGAAAGGAGCTATCACAGCATGAACGAACTGAAACCGAGAATCCACGAAAACGGCATTGACTATATCCTTGTGGGAGATTACTATGTGCCGGATTTGAAGCTGCCGGAGGAAAAGCGACCTATCGGGCATTGGGGCAGACTTCACAAAGCCTATTTGCAGAATTACCGCCCCGCCGTTTATAACGAGCTTGTTTTGTCCTGTCGGCTTCATTCTGTCCTTGCAGATCTGAACGAACAGGCAAATGACCGCTTCTCTCTGATTATGGAGCAGATGGCAAGAGCCGAGGGCGTGACCGAGCAGATGAAAGCAGATAATCAGATGTTGTGGGTGCAGTCCATGAACTCCATCCGCAACCGAGCCGAGGAAATCATCAAGCACGAAATGATTTACTGCCATTATAGCGGAGGGGGTGATTAAATGATTATGGAAGCGATTTTCGGCGGCGATATGTACCCATTGGAGAACATTGTACCGCAACAGGACGGCTACAAGGCAGAGGTCAAAGCCATTGCCGGCCTTATGGACGAACTGGCGAACAAGTTTTCAAAAGCCGACTTTTCCAAAGTGGAGGAACTTCATCAGCGAATGACGATTGTTCAGCAGTATGAAAGCACCGAGCATTTTAAATGTGGACTGTCCACAGGCTTGCTACTTATGAAAGAAGCCTATGAATATCCGCTCAACCCCAAAGAGGACTAAAAAAGTAAGGTCTGAACCCGACAATTTAATACCGTAATTCAAGCGGCAAGTGTTTCGTTCTTCGTGAAATGCTTGTCGCTTTTATTAACCTTAAATCTTAATCTTTCAAGGAGGAACCCACTATGAATATGAACATCAATGAAAAGAAAGCTCTTTACGCTTTTGGCTGTCCGAATCGAGAAGCGACCGTTCAACGCTTGCGTCTTGTGGCTGCACTTGCTCCCGACCCTGCGGCTAAGAAGCTGTTTTTCGCTCTGGCAGTCAAGTTGAATGACAAGGACTGTGACCGTTGGTATCGCTGTTTCTTCTACAACATGAGGGTGGAAATGGAACGCTTTGCTCACCACAAGTATGTGCCGGACAGCTATCCTGTTCCGATTATGGAGGGGCTTTATGAGTAAGCTGACGAAGTATGAGAAAGAAACAATCGTCCTGTTTAATGAAGCAGACGAAGAAGCTCATATCCAGACTTACAATGCCGGACTTCGGAAACGCCTTGAAGCGTTCAGCAAGAAGTACCCCGACCTCTGCCGTTTGGATATGAGTATGGGGCAAGGCGGTGTGTCCTATTGGATTGACAAGTCCAGATTGTCTATCCGCTTTCAGCCGCCCATGAGCGAGGAACGCAGACGAAAAGCAAGCGAATTGGCGAAGCAAAACGGTTTTAACGGTCAGAACGGATAATGTAGCTTTTCGGGTCTGTTTGCGGTCAAAATGTCGGGTCTGTACCCGATGTTTTGACTGTTACATATCGTCAAGGTATAAAGTCCTTACCTACCCCAAAAAGGAAAAGTATGCGTTACGGAGCTAATATGAACTACGAATTTACCGCAAGAGCGTTGATTTATTCACACTTGCGTGATATAATAATAGAATATGTAAGCACAAGGAGGGTAAGCTATGGCGGTAACATATAAAAAGTTGTTTCATTTAATGATTGACAAGGGTATGAGCAATGCGGAATTGATGGAACAGGCAGGTTTTAGTGCCAACATCATAACCCGATTGAAACGAGATAATTACCTTTCCCTTGACACCATCGAAAAGATATGCAACACACTCCATTGCGGAGTTGATGATATTCTTGAATTTATACCTAACGAAAAAGGCAATGATGCCAGAAATCCTTTCAGCAAGGAGAATACATGATGAGTAAATTATTATTAGTGGAGGATGACCAAAGTATCGTATCCTCATTATCGGACTATTTAGGAAATGAAGGGTTCAAAATCGAAAGTGCTTCCGGGCAAAAAGAAGCAATAGAAAAATTGGATAACGACCAATACGATATAGCCTTGGTGGATATTCAATTATCAAATGGAAATGGCTTTTCTGTTTGTTCTGCAATTAAAGAAAGAGGAACTATGCCGGTTATTTTCTTAACGGCGTCTGATGATGAATATAGTGTTGTGGCAGGACTGGACATGGGAGCTGACGATTATATCAGTAAACCATTTAGACCAAGGGAGCTTCTTTCAAGGATCAACAGCGTATTAAGGAGAACTAAGAACACGCAAAACATTATCAGCTACCATGACTTAGTTGTGGACACAAATCAAGCAACCGTGGTAAAAAACGGAACAGAGATTTTATTGTCTGCTATGGAATATAAGTTGCTGTTAGTCTTTTTGCGTAACAAAGGTATTGTCCTTTCTCGCAGAAGATTGTTGGAGCTTTTATGGGACACTACCGGAGAGTTTATCAATGATAATACGCTGACTGTTTACATGAAAAGGCTGCGTGACAAAATTGAAACCAATCCGCAGGAGCCGGAAATCATAATTACTGTTCGTGGGCTTGGCTATAAGGTGGGTTGATATGGACTTTATCAGAAATAAAGAAGTGAAAAGGCAAATTGTTGTCAGCAGTATTCTTATTCTATTTTGGGGCGGCATTGGCATTATCGTTGATAGCAAAGCTGTGTGGATTGTTCTGTCGGCTATCATTTCATCAAGTGCAGTTTCCCTCTTTTTTACATATCAGAGATACAAGAAAATTGCTGATTTTAGTTTGCATATTGATAGGCTGCTGCATGGAGATGAAACGATTTCTTTTGAGCAGTTTCAAGAAGGCGAATTATCTGTTTTACATGATGAAATATCTAAGATGACAAGACGACTTATTGAACAGGCAGAAGCTCTGAAAATGGAGAAAGGTAATTTGGCGAATGCTTTAGCCGATATTTCACATCAATTAAAAACACCTTTGACATCGCTGAATATCCTAAATGCTTCTCTGTGTAATGAGGAACTGACTGACGAAGAAAGGTATGAGCTGATCCGCAAACAGACTATGCTCTTATCAAGAATGGAGTGGCTGATAGCCACACTTCTGAAAATATCCAAGCTGGATGCAGGAACGATTACTCTAAAGCCACAGGAGATATACTTAAAAGATGTGGTAGAAAAAGCAATTCGTCCTCTGGAGATTGCGGCAGAATTAAAAATGCAGACAATCACGCAAGTGATTCCGGCAGAACTGAAACTTGCTCTTGATGCTGATTGGACTGCTGAAGCCTTGGGGAATGTAATTAAAAACTGTATCGAACATTCACCAGAGAGCAGCAGTATTGAAATCAAGGCAATAGAAAGACCTCTTTTGACACAGATCATTATAGCGGATAATGGAGCAGGTTTTCGGAAAAAGGATATACCGCATCTATTTGACCGATTTTATCAAGGAAGTGGCTCTACAATCGGTAATGCCGGTTTGGGGTTGGCTCTGGCAAAAACAATCATCGTCAACCAGGGCGGCGTCATCCAGGCGAAAAACCGGAAGTCAGGCGGTGCAGAATTTGAAATCTGCTTTTATCGGGGGACTGCTTAATGCAGACCCTTTTTAAGTGACATTTTTGTAATGAAAAAGTAATGAAGCAGTCACTTGGCTTTGCTATACTGAATTGCAAAAATATATGGAGGAACTTTTTATGGAAATATTAAGAGTAGAGAATATCTGCAAAACCTATGAAATGGACAATGCTCCTGTCCATGCTTTGTCAGATGTTTCTTTTTCCGTCGATAAAGGAGAGTTTGTTGCAATCATTGGAGCATCTGGGTCTGGCAAGTCTACCCTGTTGCACATTTTAGGTGGTGTTGACAGACCAACTTCGGGAAAAGTATTTGTGGATGGACAGGATGTTTATGAGCAAAACGAAGATGAATTGGCTGTATTCAGAAGAAGGCAGGTTGGGCTTGTCTATCAGTTTTATAATCTGATCCCGGTTTTGACTGTCGAGGAAAATATCACGCTGCCGATTCGATTGGATGGGCGTAAAATCAATAAGGAGCGTTTGAAAGAACTGCTATCCACGCTCAAACTGGTAAAGCGTAGAAAGCACCTGCCAAGTCAGTTATCCGGCGGTCAACAACAAAGAGTGGCAATCGGACGAGCGTTGATTAACGCACCTGCGATTATCCTTGCGGACGAGCCGACGGGAAATCTGGACACGGAGAACACAAGGGATATTATGAAACTTCTGCGTGAATCCAATGAAGTCTATCGCCAGACAATGATCCTGATTACCCATGACCGTGAAATCGCAATGCAGGCAGACCGTATTCTGGAAATTCAGGATGGCAGACTTGTGAGGGATGAGGTGATACGCTGATGAATATGATTTTCACGCTTACACTCAGGAATCTGCTGTCGAATAAAAAGCGTACCCTACTCACACTTTTAACCATTCTTTTGTCAATCAGTATGATAACCGCTATTCTCTGTGGGGGATGGTCGTTGGTTGATTTTTTGAAAGAGAAAGAAAAAGTGTATGGTGGCGATTATGACTACTACATGGAGGATTTGACTTGGGAGCAGGTTCAAGAGCTATATAGTCAAAACAATGTAGGCGAGGTTTCGCTTCTCCGCTTTGCCGGAAACAGTTTTTACGGGGAGAAATCCAACAGTACAATGCTCTCCGTTGGCGAGATTGACGAGAACTTTACCCAAAGATTTTCGTTAAATCAGTATTTGCTTGCGGGGCGTTTCCCGCAAGATGAAAATGAGCTTGTTATTTCAGAATCTTTTTTGAAGAAAAACAATATGAACACAGAGATTGGAGATACGATTTCTTTAACCCTTGGTTCAAGAATTTGGGATGAATATAATGCCCAGCTTTCCGGACTGACAAATTATAGGGGCGAAGAAGAAAGTTTCGTTCCAACGAAAGAGAAAGCGTATGTAGTTGTTGGTATTCTGTCAGATGTGAATGACTCAAAAATCGCAGCAAACTATAATGCCTTTGCAGGCGTTGACAAAACGGCATCCGATTTTGCTGCGTATGTCAAGGCAAAGAATTTATCCAATTCGATCTATACAGAAGCCGAAGAAGTGGCTGCGGCAGTAGACAGTCATGTAGCAAAGTTTCATTCTGAACTGTTAGTCTATCATGGAATTACCGGCGGCAAAGGAGCTGCCAAACTGATTGCTTTGGTAGTCATGGTCATTTGCCTTTTGATGGCTGCATCCGCTTCAATGATCAGCAACGCCCTCTCCATTTCCTTGCAGGAACGAATTAAGCAGATGGGAATGTTATCCAGTATTGGAGCCACAAAAGGGCAAAAACGCCTTAGTGTATATTTAGAAGCCTTTCTTTTGGGTGTGGTAAGCATACCTTTGGGATTGGTTGTCGGCATACTGCTGTCTGCTCTGTTGTTAAGTGTGGTCAGGGCAGCTTTTGGAGAAACATTCACTTTTAGCATTGTAGAACTGTCCTTAAAGGTAAACGGACTTATCCTGCTCGTCAGCGGATTATCCGGCATTGCTTCTTTGTACTTCGGAAGCAGAAAGCCTGTGAAGCAAGCTGCTAAAATTACAGTTATTGAAGCTATCCGCCAGTCTAACAATGCGGTATCAAAAAAGAAATTCCGTGATGGAAAAATCGTTTCTTTGGTTTTTGGCATTTATGGTTCGCTGGCAGCTAAAAATATTAAGCGTAATCCAAAACGCTTCCGAGCAATTACTGGCTCTATTTTCTTGTCGGTGGTAATTGCCCTTTCCTTATACAGTTTGTCTGATTTTATGCTTTATCAGACATCCTTGGACATGAAGGAGGACGGTTCCTGTTATACTGATGTGATTTCGACGATTCAATACAAAGATATTCCTACCGCAATCGGGGCATTATCGGATGAAAATATCACTGCGGATGTTTCCTATTCTTTTCAGCGATATATGACTGCTGAATTTTCGCAGGAACAAATCAATCCTGATATGCAGGGATATTTTATCAATGGTACGAAAGCAGAGGTATATGTCGTAGGACTGGACGAAGAACATTTTACTTCCTTTTGTGAGGAAAATGGCTTTCATATTATGACTGGCAGCTCCAATCGTGGAATCCTGCTCAATCAGACAATGGGATATTATAATGCGGGTCAAAATCGAGTGATTGCAGGCTCCCCGTTTCTTATTGAACCGGGAACTGAAATCATTCCGTTGGGGGCATCCGAGGATGCCTTGCCGATTATCGTGGAAGAAATCGTTTCAGATGAAAATGCAAATATCCAATCCATGTTTGTGAGAGATCGAGCTGTCCTCATTGTGCCTTTAAGTTATTTTAACTGGCTGATAGATGATAACGCCTATGTGGAAATGAGAATACAGACAGCACAGCATAAAGAAGCAATGGACTGTCTGGCTGACAGAGGATTTCCGCAAACTGTGGACATTGCAGCCGCAACGAATAATTCCAGACAGGTATATACGATTGCAAAACTGGTAATCTGCCTGTTCTCGATCCTGATGACGGTTATTATCAGTTTGAATGTTTGCAACACTATCTCAAATACAATTCATTTGAGAAGAAGCGAATTTGCTGTTCTGCGTTCTGTTGGTATGACTGCCAAAGGATTGAAATGTACGCTATTGCTTGAAGCTGTTTTGTACGGCGTAAAAGCATTGGTTCTTGCGTTGCCTGTGAGCTTTTTGATTCATTGTGCCATCTACTACTTCATATCGTCGGGTATGACACCATTTGCTTTTTATATCAACGGTGGTATTTATGCTCTTGCAGTTCTGGCGGTCGGTGCTATGGTATGTATCGCTATGCTGTTTGCTGTCAGAAGCGTATCAAAGGTGGAAATTGTAGAGGAACTGAAATTGAGCAATATGTAATCATTCAATCTAACAAAGCAACTGAAACGGAGGTAATAGAAATTGCGTAAAAAGAAACTGGTAAAGAGAGTTGCAGGCATTGCTTTGACTGTTGGTGTAGTTATACTTGCCATTGTATGTGTCGGTAAAGTAAATCGCATTCAGAACGAAAAAGATATTATTGGCACATGGAAGGATACAAATGCGGAGGAGGTATTTACCTTTCAAGAGAACGGGGAACTTGCTGTGAGTAAAGATATGCCCGATTCGGGTCTGTCCTGCGGTAACGCATCTTATGGTTTTTCTTACTCGGATATAATCTGCGTGACACAGGGAGATAACAGCGTGGAATTTGAGATAGAAGTAGATCATGACGAATTGACAATCTTCTTTATGGGGCAAGAATACTTAGCGTTAGAAAGGTAATGGTAGAAACTCTCTTGTTTCGTAAAAACTGAATAGAATGAACAAACCAAAGGCGACTAACCGTAAAAAGTTGGTCGCTTTTGCTTTGCTCATTTGCAAAGCGGATGTGTCGGAAACGGCATATCCGAAAAGTGGAGAAATCCGATTTGACGAAATCGGGCTTCTCCATTTTTTTGTGAAAGTCTCCGATGGAGAGTTTCGCAAAAACCGATGGACTGCGAATGTCGGCAGCTGACGATGTGGAGCAGTTTATCGGGCAGGAGTACAGAGGGCGGCAAGCCCTTTGTGCATGGGTACAGGGAATGCAATATCCCTGTGCAGGTCAAGGGCGGCAGCCTTGCCCAGTTAAGTGGCGTTTCGCCACTTAGTACTGGGTATTACTTGTCGCAAAATTGCAGCAAGGATGCAGCTTCGCTGCCCCTTTCCCCTGCGGGGAAAATCTGAACGGAGGTTAGAAATGGTTTGAAATTAACAAGACACAACGGTCGCTCCGGCAAGCATGGCACTTACAACCCGAAGCACAATGACCGCACTTTTGATGTGAGCAACAGCGAACACATTGACGAAGAACGAGCCAAGCACAATGTCTATTGGGACTGCTTCAACGGCTATCGCACCTTTGCAGAGAAGCAAGTCCAGAGCGAGCTTGCAGACACTTTTGAGGAAGTGGAGGAACTGTTCTACTCCGCAAAATACGGTGCTTATGTCGAAGCACAGAACGCCAGAAACGATAAGAACAGGCACTCGGAACGCAACCGCACCACAACGGATTTGCTCAAAGACAAAAGGACTTGTCCAGAGGAAACTATCTATCAGATCGGAAAGATGGGCGACCATGTTCCGCCGGATGTTCTGCTGAAAGTCGTGACGGATTTCTTTGTGGAGATGGAACGGCGTTTCGGCTCTCATGTTCACATTCTGGATTGGGCATTACATCTGGATGAAGCGACACCGCACATTCAAGAACGCCATGTGTTTGACTGTGAAAACAAATACGGCGAGATTTGCCCACAACAGGAAAAGGCACTTGAAGAATTAGGTTTTGAACTGCCAGACCCCACCAAGAAGCAAGGCAGACACAACAACCGAAAAATGACTTTCGATTCTGCCTGTCGTGCAATGCTCTTTGATATTGCAAAAAAGCATGGTCTGCATTTGGAGCAAGAGCCGGAATACGGAGGACGAGCCTATCTTGAAAAACAGGACTTCATTCTTGCCAAGCAGAAAGAGCAGATGGAGGCACAGGAGCAGAAGTTAGAGGAACTGACTTTGAAAATCGAGGATGTGGAAACGCTGATTGATGATGTTGCCGATATTGCCTATGACAAGGCGGTGGAGGTCGTGACAGATACGGTCAGAGTGGAAACCCACAAGGAGGACATTCGGCTGATTGAGGAAACAAAGATATGGCTTCAATCGCCGGAACGCAAGGCACCAAAGAAAGAGCGTGATTATGCAATCAGCCGTTTGGATGGCGTGATTGGAAAAATCAAAAACGCCATGCAGTCTGCATTGGATAAAATCAAGTCTGCTTTGCTTTCGCCGGAGGTCAAGAAAACGAGCAAAGAGCAGATTAAGGAAAAGGTCAAGCCCTCTATCCTTGCCAGACTTGAAAGAAACAAGGAACTGGCAAAACAGGAAAATGAAGCAAGACGGAGCGAACACCGTCCGCACAAAAAACAGAATATGGAGCTTTAAGGCACTTGCCATTTTCGATTTGAGAATGACAGGTGCTTTTTCCATTTTGGGAGGTTGATAATGAATGTATTTGAAGCAGTAAAGCAGTCGGTCACGACAAGACAGGCGGCAGAGTTTTACGGCTTTCGTGTAAACCGAGCCGGAATGATAGCCTGTCCGTTTCACAATGACCGCACACCGAGCATGAAAGTGGATAAGCGTTTTCATTGTTTCGGCTGCGGTGCGGATGGGGATGCCGTTGACTTTGTTTCCCGACTGTTTGAATTGCCGAGCAAAGAAGCCGCTATGAAACTGGCTGACGATTTCGGTATCGCTTATGACCGAAACGGCAAGCCGTCCATCGTGGCAAAAATCCGAGAGCCTACCGCCAAACAGAAGTTTGAAGCGGAGGAAAAACTGTGTTTTCGTGTGCTGTCCGATTATTTCCATAAGCTCCGAGCGTGGGAAAAGGACTATGCACCGAAGCAGCCGGAGGATGAATGGCATCCGCTATTCACAGAAGCCTTGCAGAGACGGGACTACATCGAATATCTGCTTGACACCATGCTCTACGGAACGCTTGAAGATAGAAAGGCACTTGTAGCCGAGCAAAGAAACGAGGTGATGAAACTTGAACGAAGATTTGCAGACAGCCGCCAGAGAGGAAATTCGAGACCGATTAGAACTGACACAGCAAGGTAAGCCTGCGAATACCGCCATGAACTACAAGACGGTATTTCAGAATGACCCTCTGCTGAAAGGTGCTATCCGCAAAAATCTGTTGACGGAACGCACCGACATTGTAAAGCCGCTTGGTTGGTATCGTGAAAGCTCCACTCTGACCGATGTGGATATTAAATATCTGCTTCTCTACTTTGAAGAACACTACGGCTTGACGGTTGAGAAGAAAATCGAGGATGCCGCATTGGTTATAGCCAACGAAAACCGCTATCATCCTGTCTGTGATTTTCTGAACGGCTTGGAGTGGGACGGACAGGAACGCATACGCTTTTGTCTGCACCGCTTTCTTGGGTCGGATGCCGATGATTACACCTACGAAGCCTTGAAGCTGTTTCTGCTTGGTGCAATCAGCCGAGCCTTTAAGCCGGGATGCAAGTTTGAAGTCATGCTCTGCCTTGTCGGAGGGCAAGGAGCCGGAAAGTCCTCTTTCTTCCGTCTGCTTGCGGTCAAGGACGATTGGTTTACCGATGACCTTAAAAAGCTGGACGATGAAAATGTGTACCGCAAAATGCAGGGGCATTGGATAATCGAGATGTCAGAGATGATAGCCACCGCCAATGCAAAGAGCATTGAGGAAATCAAGTCCTTTTTGAGCAGACAGAAAGAGACATACAAAGTCCCCTATGAGACACATCCGGCAGACCGCAAGCGACAATGCGTGTTCGGGGGTTCGTCAAATACTCTGGACTTCCTACCCCTTGACCGCACAGGCAACCGCCGTTTCGTGCCGGTCATGGTTTACCCCGAAAGAGCCGAGGTGCATATCCTCGACAATGAGGAAGAATCCAGAGCCTACATTCATCAGATGTGGGCAGAAGCAATGGCGATCTACCGAAGCGGAGACTTCAAGCTGCGGTTTAGCCCGACAATGAATGAGTATCTGAAAGCCCATCAAAGGGAGTTTATGCCGGAGGACACCAAAGCCGGACAGATACTTGATTATCTGGACAGCTACAAAGGAAATGCGGTCTGCTCCAAACAGCTTTACCGAGAAGCATTGGGGCATGAGTATGACGAGCCGAAGCAATGGGAACTGCGAGAGATAAACGACATTATGAACAATGTTGTCAAAGGTTGGAAGTCTTTCAGCAATCCGAGACACTTTCCGAAGCCGTATCTTCGTCAGAAAGGTTGGGAGCGTGAGTTGCCCGACAACGGAGAAGCTGACAACGGGGACGGAAAATTTATTCCTCTCTCCGATGCGGAGCTTAAACAGATGGAGCTGCCGGAGGGATGGCGATAGAAAATTGCTATCCTGTTGTCGGCTTGTTGCCGAGCCGGTTGTCAATCCCGTTGTCGGGCAAAATCCGAAAAAGCCTTGTCCAGACTGGACTTTTCTCTCTCTGACAACCATGACAACCAAGATTTCAAAGAAAAAGTAAATAGTAAGTAATAAGAGCCGCCCGATAAGATAAAAGGTTTTTCAATGTCCGTTGTCAGGACTTCGTTGTCAGCCTTTCCTTGTCGGGCATTTTTCATTCATAGGAGGTATTGAATGACAGAAAACAGAAACACAGCAGCACAGACCACCGCACAGCACACCGCACCCACCGTCAGAAAGCAGATAAACGGCACGACCTATATTGTCCGTGTCCACTTCAACGAGAACGCCAGAGAGACGATGGAGGACAAAATCAAGCGACTGCTTCGCAACGAGATTCAGCAAAATGTAACTTGTTTGTGAATTTGATGAAAAAGTCCTTGACTTTTCGTCTCTGGCAAGACCGCAAAATCCATCCTGATTTCCTGCGGTGCCCGCCTTTCGCCCTTTGACATCCAAGAAATCCGGGATGCGACCATGTACGATGAGCTGGAGCTGGATAAGCTGGGCGACCGAAAAACAGCCTTATTCCTTATCATGTCGGATACGGACAGCACGTTCAATTTCCTTATCAGCATGATCTACTCCCAGCTTTTCAATTTGCTCTGTGACAAGGCAGATGATGTGTACGGCGGAAAGCTGCCTGTCCATGTGCGGTGTCTGATTGATGAGTGTGCAAATATCGGCCAAATCCCACAGTTGGAAAAGCTGGTGGCAACCATCCGCAGCCGCGAGATTTCGGCCTGCCTTGTGCTGCAAACCAGAAGCCAGTTGAAAGCCATCTACAAGGATAATGCGGATACCATCGTGGGCAACATGGACAGCCAGATATTTCTGGGTGGCAGCGAGCCTACTACCCTTAAAGATCTTGCCGAAGCACTCGGCAAGGAAACCATCGACAGCTACAACAATTCCGATACCCGCGGCAATAGCCCAAGCTATGGCACCAACTACCAGAAACTCGGCCACGATATGCCATACTTGTTCGTGAAGAGTTCAGTTGCCTTGAATTTATCATGAACAGGGACACGATCAACTGGATTCTGAAAAAACTGAATACAGGAGGTCGAATATGGAGCATTTACCAAAGAAAATCCATCAAAACGGCATCAGCTACACGCTGGTGGGAGACTACTACATCCCCGATCTGGAGCTGCCGGAGGAAAGCCGCCCCATTGGGCGGTGGGGCCGGATGCACAAGGCGTTTCTGCAAGAACACCGGCCCGGCCAGTACAATGCACTGCTTCTGTCGGAAAAACTCTGGACATATCTTGCTGACCTGAACGAACAGGCCGCTGACCGGCTGGCGTGTATTGTCTCGCAGATGCAGGAGGCAGAGGGTGTCACCGAGGAACTGAAAGCCCGTGACCAGCTTGCGTGGGTCGGGGGCATGAACAGCATCCGCAGCCGGGCAGAGGAAATCATCCTGTCTGAGATGATTTTTGTCTGAGGGAGGTGGGCGCATGATTCTGGAAGAAATGTATAACGGCAGATTTTATCCCTGTGAAACGGTGGTCGCTGATTCATCGAGGTTCAAGCAGGCAGTCAAAGCCAGTGCCGCCCTGATGGACACTTTATCTGAGCGTCTGAGCAAAGAGGACTATGCACTGGTTGAAGAACTGCGGGAGCAGGTGGCAATCGCTCAATGTGAGGAAAACGAAAGCCACTTCAAATACGGCTTTTCGGCGGGGCTGCTTGTCCAGCAGGAAGCCCATGCGCAGATGTCGCAGAAAAACAAAGAATAGCATCTTCAATAGTGGCTGTTCCCAAACTGGGAACAACCACCACAACAGAATACTGCTTCATAAAAGCCATTTGCCAATCAACCGGCGGATGGCTTTTTTGCCGCTCCCGGATATGGAAATTTTACTTCCGCTTACGTCTGGCCTTGCGATTGGGCGGGATGGGGCTGGCCTTTCCTCTCATATTGTTGGGGCTTTTGAGCTGCTTGGACAGGCTCAGTATCCGCAGGAATGCCGAGAAGTCCTCCGAGGAAATCTTCTCAAAGGGTATCTGCAACTTATCGCAGAACTCGTGGATCAGCATTTCTGTATCGCTGCCCTGTCCTATGGCCTGCTCAAATTTTTCCTTCACATCATCCAGCGTGGGCTGCGGGTCGGCGGTAGTCTTGTCCTTGCGGTGTGCCTCCCGGATGTCCCGGACGATGCTGTCCAGATCATCGTGCATGACGTGGCTGTAAAAATCGCTTTCCTGCACCTGCCCCAGTTCCAGCGTCCGCATATAGAGGTCATCTTCTCCGGGCGCATATTTGCTCATGACGGTCTGCCGGGTGGCCTCCAACACCAGATTCATCTGCTCCACCCGCATATTGGCGATCTGGTCGATACAGATTTCCATATCTATCATCAGCCGCCGGAAATTCGGGTGGGTAGCCAGTTCGCAGAGAAGCCGGTTGTTGATTTTGCCGCTGCTCAAAAGTTCCACCATATCATCACTCAGATGCAGAGATTGAA